>Ga0268299_1001644_pt1 | contig 35640 bp, 26 predicted proteins | sample NOBtaG_FD_193484 | JGI IMG/M metagenome (GOLD analysis project Ga0268299, IMG submission 193484) | Activated sludge microbial communities from bioreactor in Nijmegen, Gelderland, Netherland - NOB reactor | ecosystem: Engineered > Bioreactor > Aerobic > Activated sludge | place: Netherlands... | reverse complement strand
CACCGAGATCGACCCGATCTGCGCCCTGCAGGCGGCGATGGAAGGCTACCAGGTAATCACGATGGAAGAGGCCGCCCCGCTGGGCGACATCTTCGTCACTGCCACCGGCAATGTCGACGTCATCACGCTCGATCACATGCGGCAGATGAAGCATCGCGCCATCGTCTGCAACATCGGCCATTTCGACAGCGAGATCCAGATCGCCGGCTTGCGGAACTACAAGTGGCACAACGTGAAGCCGCAGGTGGACGAGGTCGAGTTCCCCGACGGCAAGCGCCTGATCGTGCTGGCCGAGGGTCGCCTGGTGAACCTCGGCTGCGCTACCGGCCATCCGAGCTTTGTCATGTCGGCCAGCTTCACCAACCAGGTGCTGGCGCAGATCGAGCTGTGGCAGAACCACAAGAAATACAGCCGCCAGGTCTATGTGCTGCCCAAGCACCTGGACGAGAAGGTGGCCGCGCTGCATCTGGAGAAGATCGGCGTGAAACTCACCAAGCTCACACCGAAGCAGTCGGAATATCTCGGCATCGCCGCGGCCGGCCCGTTCAAGCCGGAGCATTACCGCTACTAGGCAGCCGCCCATATCGCTGCGCAGACGGCGCGACCCGCTCGGTCGCGCCGTTTTGCCTTGCCGCCCGGGGCTGTCCGGCTACCGCGACAGTTGTCGTAAACAATTGTAAAGATTACAGTCAGGCCATGTCGCGGGGGAACAACGCACCGATTCGTGGCGTCACCTTGGCCTGTGCCGGGGCGCTGGCGTTGGCCATCGCCGGGCTGGCCGCGTTCGGGTCGGGTCCGGTTCTCGCGCAGGTGCCGACCGACAGCACCCTGGAGACCTTCCCCGCCGTCACCCTGGCCGGGGTCAACGTCGCCAGCGTCAATCTGGTCTGGGCCGCGGTGCTCATCGGCGTGGCCGCCATCTTCCTGCTGGCACAGCATGTCACCCATCGCCTGGCGCTGCGGCGCGAGCAGGACGCGCGCAGCGACGTCTCGCGCCAGCTGATCGAGGCGCGCGAGCGCCTGGCCAGCGCGCCGGTCGGCTTGATCGAGTGGTCGGGCGCCGGTCATGTCGAAATCAACCCGCGCGCCGCCGAACTCCTGGGCGTGTCGACCGCGAGCCTGATCACCGATGATCTGCGCCGCATGCTGCAGCCGCTTGGGCCCGATGCCGGGGAAGCCTGGGACACACTGCTCTCCGGCAAGGGCGCCGGGCAGCAGGTCGTGCGCCACACGGGCAGCGGCCGGCGGCTGCGCCTGCAGCGGATGGATGAGCGCGATGGCCGGCGGCTCTGGCTGGACGACGTGTCGGAATCCATGACCATCGCCGACGAGGCGAAGAACGTCACGCGCGACTTCATCGACCTGCTCGACCGGCTGCCGATCCCGGTCTGGCGCCGTGACGCCGCGCTCGCCATCACCTATTGCAATCACGCCTTCTACCGCCTGCTCGACCTGCCGCCGGGCGAGCCGCTGAAGCCGGGCCGCGACATCAACAGCGCGGCGCGCGCCTTGGCCGCGCGGGCGTTGAAGCTCGGCATGGCGCAGTCCGAAAGCCAGCAGCAGGTGGTGGGCGGCAAGCGCCGCCTGTTCGATTTCAACGAGGCGCCGCTGCCCTCCGGCGGCCTGATCGGCTTCGCCATCGACCAGACCGCGCTGGAGGAAACGCATTCGGAGCTGGCGCGCCACATCGCCGCCCATGACGACGTGCTGCAGAGCCTGGGCACCGGCATCGTCATCTTCGGCCCGGATCGCCGGGTCAAGTTCTTCAACAGCGCCTATCGCGACCTGTTCGAATTGGACGCGCAGTTCCTGCGCTCCGAGCCCACCATCGACGAGGTCCTCGATTCCTTGCGGGAGCGGCGCCAGATCGCCGAGCAGGCGGATTTCCGCAACTACAAGCAGGAATTCGCCCGCCACATCATGTCGATCATCGGCCCGTTCGAAGAGCTGATGCACACCCCGGCCGACCGCACCTTCCGCATGGTGGCCACACCGCACCCGATGGGCGGCGTGATCCTGACCTACGAGGACGTGACCGACCGCCTGGCGCTGGAAGCCAGCTACAACACGCTCATTGAAGTGCAACGTGAGACCATCGATCACCTCTATGAGGGCATTGCCGTCTATGGCGGCGACGGCAGGCTGAAGCTGCATAACTCTGCCTTCGCCCGGATGTGGTCGCTGACCGACGACGAGCTGGCGGGCCAGCCGCACGTCGCCAAGGTCGTCGACCTGGTGGCGAAATTCTTCTCCAACCGCAAGGACTGGCCGCTGCTGCGCGAGCGCATCATCAGCGAGGTGGCCGACCGCGAGTTGCGCAACCTGCGGATCGAGCGCAGCGACAAGCGCGTGATCGACGTGGCGGCGATTCCGCTGCCCGATGGCGGGCGGCTGTTCAAATATACCGACGTCACCGACAGCATCAACATGGAGCGCGCTTTGCGCGAACGCAACGAGGCGCTGATGGCGGCCGACCGGCTGAAATCGGAATTCATCGCCAACGTCTCCTACGAGTTCCGCACCCCGCTCAACGCCATCATCGGCTATGCCGAGCTGCTGTCGCGGCAGTATTTCGGCACCTTGAACGAGAAGCAGCAGGAATACAGCGCCGGCATCCTCGACGCCGCCCAGGCCCTGCTGCTGCTGATCTCCGATGTCATCGACGTGGCGGCGATCGAGGCCGGCTACATCAAGCTCGATCTGAAGCCGGTCGACGTGAAGGAGATGCTGGATGCGAGCGAAAGGCTGTTCCAGCAGCGCGCCCGCATGCGCTCCGTCGCCCTCAGCCTCGATTGCGCCGGCGAATTGGGCGAGATCGTCGGCGATCAACAGCGCCTGAAGCAGGCGCTCTCCAACCTGCTGTCGAATGCGCTCTCCGCCGCCCCCTATGGCGGCGCCGTGACTCTCCGCGCCAAGCGCCAGCCGATGCAGCTCGCCATCGCGGTGGAGGTCAACTCGGCGCCCAGCACCGAGACCGGCCCGCTCGACATCGGCATCCTGCCGGCCGAGCTCGGCGGCAGCGCCGGGTCGGGCCGCGACGTCACCAGCGGCCTCGGCATCGCCCTGGTGCGCACCCTGGTGGAACTGCATGGCGGCCGCGTCGAAACCGAGATCGGCGTCGGCTACCGCCGCGTCGTCTGTACCCTGCCTCTCGACCCCACCGGCCGCGCCGCCACCCTGCACTGATCCGGACTCGGCACGGGTGCAAGGCCTTGCCGGTTAACCATTTTTCGTGGCATTCTAATTAAGGCAATGTGCGAAGCCATGCTGCCGTCACAGGCCTGAGAATGGCGGGATGTACCATCTCGCGCATTCCGACGCGGCGCGGTGGAAGCCTGAAGCCGGCGTTCATATTGATTGACGCCCAGAGCCGCATTTGCGCATAGGTGCCCGGTAGCGGGAACCGGAAGCGCAGCAGCAGATTACTCCTGCGACAGGTGGGCGTCGGGCGCGACGACGCTCCGCGATTTGCGAAAAGCCCAAGCCGCAACGAACGCGCTGTAGAAAAACTTGAGCGACCATCTTCGGGGGACATCGACCTGCTCTTGGGGCAAGCTCCGATGCTGTTCAACTCGTTTGAATTCCTGGCGCTTTTTCTTCCGGCGGTGCTGGCCGGGTTTATCCTCCTGGCGCGGCTGCGCCAGCAGCGCCTCGCCGCGCTGTGGGTGACGGCCGCTTCGCTGTTCTTCTATGGCTGGTGGAACCTGAGCTACGTGCCGCTGCTGCTCGGCAGCATGCTGTTCAACTACGCGCTCGGCGGATACCTCCTGCGCAAGCCGAGCCGGACGGCGCTGATCCTGGGCATCGCCGCGAACCTCCTTCTGCTGGGCTACTACAAGTATCTCGGCTTTGCCGTGGGGGTTGCCGACCAGGCCTTCGGCCTCGACTGGGCCATACCGAATGTGATCCTGCCGCTCGCCATTTCGTTCTTCACCTTCCAGCAGATCGCCTATCTGGTCGACGCGCATGACGGCGCCGTCACCGAGCACGACTTCCTCAACTATTGCCTCTTCATCACGTTCTTTCCGCATCTGATTGCCGGGCCGATCACGCATCACCGCGAGATGCTGCCGCAGTTCAGCGATGCCGAGGTGTTCCGGCCGCGGCTGGAGAACATCGCGGTCGGCGCCACGCTGTTCCTGATCGGCCTGTTCAAGAAGATCGCCATCGCCGACACCATGGGCGGCTATGCGCGCCCGGTCTACGCCGCAGCGGCGGACGGCGTGCCGCTGACCTTCGTGGAATCCTGGAGCGGCGCCCTCTCCTATGCGTTGCAGATCTACTTCGATTTTTCCGGCTACACCGACATGGCCATCGGCCTCGGCCTCATGTTCGGGATCAGCCTGCCGCCGAACTTCGACAGCCCATTCAAGGCCCGCAACATCATCGATTTCTGGGCGCGCTGGCACATGACCCTGACCCGCTTCGTGACCGCCTATATCTATAACCCAATCGTGGTGCGGATGACCCGCAGCCGGATCAGCCGCGGCCTGCCCCTGCCGAAGCGCGGCGCCATGCCCCTTGGCGCCTTCATCGGCATCGTCGCCTTCCCCACGATCCTGGCGATGACCGTCATCGGAGCCTGGCACGGAGCGGGGTGGGCCTTCGTCGTCTTCGGACTGCTGCACGGCGTGTATCTCGTCATCAATCACGGCTGGCGGCAGATCAAGGTCAGGCTCGGCTGGCCGGTCTACAGCGACAATCCGCTCGCCGTCGTCGGCTCGGTTGCCCTCACCTTCGTATGCGTCGTCGTCGGCCTCGTCTTCTTCCGCGCGGACGACCTGCCGGCGGCGTACAACCTGCTCGCCGGCATGGCCGGCGCCAACGGAATCGTGCTGCCGGGGCGTTTCGCGCAGTTCCTGACCGATCTCGGGTTGCCGACCGGCGATCTCACCTATTTCAGCGTGGCCCAGATGCTGTGGATCCTGGGGCTGATGGCGATCGTCTGGGCATTCCCGAATTCCCAGCAATGGCTGCGTGACTATCGAACGGCGCTGGAGGCGCGCCCGCGGGAGACGTGGCTGCAATCCGCCCTTCCGGTGGCGGTCTGGCGGCCGAACGTCGTTGTCGGCCTGGCCCTGGGCTGGGTCGGCTTCTTCGTCATCCTGCGGGCAATGTCGGTCGCCCCCACCGAGTTCCTCTATTTCCAGTTCTGAGGCGGCGATGGAACAGCTCCGCTGGCTGCCAAGCCATCCAGACCTAAGCAGCGCGATCAAGGCGGCGCGGGGGCAGACCGACCCCGAGCGACGCCTTTGCGACGCCATTGCGCTCACCGGCTACCGGCGCGATTTCATCGCCACGGAAAAGCTCGACCGGCTGATCGCGGATTGCCCGACGGCACGCGCAGGATCGGAGCTGCCGGCCCTGATGCATCTGCAGCCAGCACGCCTCGCCGTTCTGTCGTCCCACACGGTGGACCATCTGGTTCCCGGGATGCGCGTCGCCGGACTCGGCCGGCGCCTCGCGCTCGACATCACGGTGACGCCATACGGCCTCTACCGTGCCGTGCTGGCGGAACGCGACGCCGAACTGGCCGCCTTCGCCCCGGATTTCATCCTGCTGGCCCTCGATTCGCACGAAATGGCCTTCGACCTGGCGATCGACGCCTCCGAGGCCGAGGTGGCACGGGCGGTCCAGGAGCGGGTCGCGGATCTCGCCCGGCTTTGGCGCGCGGCACGCAGCCTCTATGGGGCACAAGTGATCCAGCAGACCTTCCTTCCGGCGGCACCGCCGTTGTTCGGCTCGCTCGAGCGGGTCGTGCCCGCCTCCCCTTCCGCCCTGGCGGAGCGATTGAATGATGCGCTGCGGGATGCGGCGCGATCCGAGAATGTGCTGCTGTTCGACCTCGACCTGCACGGGCGGCACCTGCTGTCCGGCCAGGCCCTCGCCGATCCGGTGCGGTGGCACCAGGCGAAGCAACTGGTGAGCCCGATTGCTGCGCCCGTGCATGGCGACCTGGTCGCGCGGCTTCTGGCGGCAGCGCTCGGCCTGTCGCGCAAATGCCTGGTCATGGATCTGGACAACACCTTGTGGGGCGGTGTCGTCGGCGATGACGGCGTGGAAGGGATCAGGCTCGGCCAGGGCGACGCCCTGGGCGAGGCCTTTCTCGCCATCCAGGGCTATGTCGCGCTGCTGGGGCGGCGCGGCGTCGTGCTCGCGATCTGCAGCAAGAACGACCCTCGCATCGCCGAGGCGGCCTTCTCGGATCACCCCGAGATGGTGCTGCACCGGCAGGATATCGCCTGCTTCATGGCGAACTGGGACGACAAGGCCACGAATCTCCGGCGCATCGCCCAAGATCTGAGCCTGGGCCTCGACAGCCTCGTCTTCCTCGACGACAACCCGGCCGAGCGCGACATCGTGCGCCGCGAGCTTCCCGTCGTCGCGGTCCCGGAGCTGCCGGAGGATGTGGCCGACTATCCCGTCTGCCTCTCCGAAGCCGGATATTTCGAGGCGGCGACCTTTACCCGCGACGATGCCGGCCGGGCGCAAAGCTACCGCGCCAAGGCGGCGCATCACGAGGCCCTGGCGCAGACCACGGACATGGAAGGCTACCTGCGCGGCCTCTCGATGACCCTGGTCGCGTCAGAGATCCGCCCCGTCGACCTGCCCAGGGCGGCGCAGCTCATCAACAAGAGCAACCAGTTCAACCTCACCACGCGCCGCTACACCGAGACGGAGCTCGAGGAGATGATCGCCGATCCCGGCACCATCGCCATGTGCTTCAGGTTGCATGACAAGTTCGCCGATCACGGCCTGATCAGCGTGGTAATCGCCCGCCCGGACCCCGAATGGGAGGAACAGGCGCTGCTGATCGACACCTGGTTGATGAGTTGCCGCGTGCTGGGCCGCCAGGTCGAGGCGGCGGCAGTGGAGGCGCTCGCCGCCGCTGCAGCGCGGCGCGGGATCCGCTGGCTGATCGGGGAATACCGGCCGACCCCGCGCAATGCCCTGGTCGCCGACCACTACGGCAAACTGGGTTTTGAGCCGCAACACCCCCCGGCCGAGGGCGGGAACGCCGTGCGTTTCTGGCGCCATGCGATCGGCGACACACCCATCCCGGCCCATGTCATCAAGCTGAAGGCGCTGCAATGACCGAAACGCAGATATACGCCGAGTTGACCGACGTTTTCCGCGATGTCCTGGGCAACGATGCCATCGTGCTCCGCCCCGACACCACGGCGGCCGATGTCGACGGCTGGGACAGTCATGCCCACGTCACGCTGGTGGTGGCAACCGAGATGCGGTTCGGCATCCGGTTCCGCACCGCCGAGCTGGAGGGCCTTCACAATGTCAGCGATTTCGTTCGCCTGATCGAGCAGAAGCGGTCGGCTGCATGATGGGTTGGCGAGATTTCCACGCACATCAAGGGACGGATGGGCATGCGCCGTCGGGATCGCGCTGGTATCTCGTCGCCCTGTTCGGCGGATTGCTCGCCGGGCTGGCGACCCTGGGCGCCTTCTATGGCGGCTTGCAGCTGGCCGGGCAGCTGCCGCCGCCACCCTTGTCGAACAGCGTCTGCGTCGACGAGAAGCTCGTCTTCCTGCGCAACCACCCGATCGGCGAGCCAAACCTGCTGATCATCGGATCCTCGGTGGCATGGCGGAACTTCAACAGCTCGGTCGTCGTCCGCGACGTGCGCGGCGCGAAACCGCTGAACGGCGGCTTCTGCGGTCTGCGCATCCACCAATCGGCCTTCATCGCGGATTGGCTGATCGAACACGCGCCCAGTGTCCGCGAGGTGCTGCTGATGGCGTCACCCATCGACTTCAAGGACTGCGACTTCCCCGGCACCCTCTTCGACCACGAGGACGTCGACCGTTTCGTCTTCGAGCGCGCGCCGATGTGGAGCTTCTATCTGCGCTATTTCGATCCGATCTCCCTCGCCAGGAACATCGAGCGGCAGCAGAAGGGCTTGGCCGAGGCCCGTGCGATGGGGTTTTCGATCGAGTTCACCGAATACGGCGACGGGCCGATCGATACGGACCAGGACCGGGGCCTGTTCTATGGCCCGATGCAGCCGCCGCAGGATGCCTGCCTGACGGCGCTGCGCGAGCTGGCGGAGCGCCTGCAGGGCGAAGGGCGACGCTTCATGGTGATGACGACGCCTCTGCATCCCGGCTGGAAGGACGCCTATGACCCGGATGGCGCGTTCACGCGGGACCTGATCTCCCGCATCGCCGCCGCCCTGGACGGCACCGGCGCGGAAGTCTGGGATGCCAGCTATGCCGTACTCGGCCCGGCGGCCTTCACCGACGCCATCCATGTCCGCTGGTCGGCGACCGACGAACTGACCGAGGCGATCCTGCTCCGCTTTCCGCTCTGAGCACCTGCAACGGAGACCTCAGGCGCCGGGAACGCCCTTGGTGGTCGAATACTCGAAATGCAGCGCCTCGTTCGGGTGCACCAGCGGATAGCAGCCATGCGCCGCCATCGCCGCCTCCGAGAAGCCGCACAGGATGAGCTTCAGCTTGCCAGGATAATTGGCGATGTCGCCGACGGCGAAGATGCCCGGCGCGGAGGTGGCGCAGTTCTGCGGCGCCACCGCAATGTGGCTCTTGTCGAGGTTCAGGCCCCAATCGGCGATCGGCCCCAGGTTCATGGCGAGGCCGAAGAAGGGCAGCAGCACGTCGGCCTCGAGACGGCGCACCTTGCCCTCCAGGGTCGCGACATTGACCGCGCTCAACCGGCCATCGACGCCCTCCAGGCTGTGCAGCTGATAGGGCACCACCAGCTCGATCTTGCCTTCCTTCGCCAGCGCCTCCATGCGCGCAACCGAGTCCGGGGCGCCGCGGAACTTGGGCCGGCGGTGGATGACGTAGATGTGCGCGGCGATCCCCGCCAGGTTCAGCGTCCAGTCGAGGGCAGAATCGCCGCCGCCGGCGATCACAACCCGCTTGCCGCGGAAATCCTCCTTGCGCTTCACGAGGTAGAAGACGCTCTTGCCCTCGTATTGCGTCAGGCCTTCGAGCGGCGGGCGGTTGGGGCCGAAGGCGCCGCAGCCGGCGGCGATGATGACGGCACGGGCGTCGATCTTGGTCCCTGTGCTGGTCTCGAGCAGCCAGCGCTCCCCATTCCGGGTCAGCTTCTCGACCTGCTGGCCGAGGTGATAGACCGGATCGAAGGGCGCCGCCTGCTGTTCCAGCTTCGCCACCAGGTCGGCGGCGTCGATGGAGGGATAGCCGGGAATGTCGAAGATGGGCTTTTCCGGATAGAGTGCTGCGCATTGGCCGCCGGTCGTCTCCAGCGCGTCGACGACATGACACTTCATTTTCAGCATGCCGCATTCGAACACCGCGAACAGGCCGACCGGTCCCGCCCCGATGATCGCCACGTCGGTCACATGCGTCTCAGCCATGCCTCGCTCCTGCTCGCTGGGGCGGCCTGCACCCCGGAATCGCGCCGCATCCTGCCGCCGCGGATTCGGGAAGTCCATCGCCGCGGCGACGCCGCCATTCCCCGCGCCGCCGCTTCGATCCCTTTCCGTTCCGCAATACCCCACCGGGTCAGAGGGTGAATTGATCTTGCGCCCTGGTATCGCTAAAAGCAGGGCGCAATGAGCGTCATGAACAGGCCCGATTCCCCCCTCTCCGTCGCCTTGCCCGACCTCGCGGCCACCGCCGCTTTGGGGCAACGTTTGGCTGCCCTGCTGCGGCCGGGCGACGTGGTGGCCCTGAAGGGCGATCTCGGCGCCGGCAAGACCACGCTGGCCCGCGCCATCGTCGCCGCCCTGTCGCCGGAAACCAAGGAGGTGCCGAGCCCGACCTTCACCCTGGTGCAGACCTATCCGGTGCAGTTGGCGGAAGGGCTGGCGGAGATCTGGCATTTCGATCTCTACCGCCTGGACCATGTCGAGCAGATCTACGAGCTGGGGATCGAGGACGCGCTGACCGACGGTATCTGCGTGATCGAATGGCCCGAGCTGGTCGAAGGCCTGCTGCCGAAGGCCAGGCTCCTCACCGTCGCCCTGGGCATCACCGCGACGGGTGCCCGCTCCGCGATCCTCAGCGGCGGCGCGGCCTGGACCGAACGTCTTGCGAAACTGCGGAGCGCCGAGCCATCGTGACCGCCATCGATCGCGCCGCGCGCGAAATCCATATCGCCGCCTTCCTCAAAGCCGCCGGCTGGGCTTCCGCCGAGCGTGGGCTGTTGGCCGGCGACGCCTCCTTCCGCCGCTATGACCGGTTGAAGATGGCCGGCCGCAACGCCGTGCTGATGGATGCGCCGCCGCCGATGGAGAATGTCGGCCCGTTCCTGACCATCGCCAGGCTGCTGCATGGCCAGGGCTTCAGCGTGCCGGAGGTGATGGCTGCGGATCGCGAGCACGGCTTGCTGCTGCTGGAAGATCTCGGCGACGACACCTATACGCGCCTGCTGCAGCGCGGCCATGACGAGCGCGCGCTCTATGAGCTCGCCACCGATGCGCTGATCGAACTGCGGCGGCGGATCCCGGCGGAGGCGGTGGCGGCGCTGCCCGGATTCGACATCGCCCGCAATCTGCGCGAGGTCTCGCTGCTGCTCGACTGGTACTGGCCGGCGATCAAGGGCGCGGCAGCGCCGGATGCCGCGCGGGCGGAGTTCGAGGCCGCCTGGCGCCAGGTCCTGCCCCGGATGTGGGATGCAGGCACGACCATCACGCTCTACGACTTCCACGTCGACAACCTGCTGCTGCTGCCAGGCCGCGAAGGCTTCAAGGCCTGCGGCCTGCTCGACTTCCAGGACGCCATCGCCGGGCCGGTGCCCTTCGACCTCGCCTCGCTGCTCGAGGACGTGCGGCGCAACGTATCGAAGCCGCTGGCGCGCGACATGATCGTCCGCTACCTGGCCGGCAATCCAGACCTCGACCGCGGCGCCTTCCTCTCCGCCTATGCCGCTTCGGCGGCGCAGCGCAATTGCCGCATCGTCGGTACCTTCGCGCGGCTGCTGCGGCGCGACGGCAAGCCCTGGTACCAGCGCTTCATGCCGCGGGTGTGGGAATTGCTGGAGCAGGACATCGCGCATCCGGCCATGGCGCCGGTCGCCGCCTGGTTCGCGCAGCATGTGCCCGCGGACGACCGCCGGCCGCTCATCGACCCCAGCAAGTAGGACGGGACCAGACGTGCCGGAGCAGCGCCCCTTCACGATGCCGACAACCGCGATGGTGATGGCGGCCGGATTCGGCAAGCGCCTGCGGCCCTTCACCGACAAGGTGCCGAAGCCGCTGACCAAGGTGCTGGGCGTGCCGCTGATCGACGTGGCGCTGAACCGCCTGGCCGCGGCGGGCGTGAAACGCGCCGTGGTCAACCTGCATCACCTCGGCGAGCAGATCCGCGCGCATCTGAAGGATCGCAAGGAGCCGGAGATCCTGTTCTCCGAGGAAGAAGAGATCCTGGAGACCGGCGGCGGCATCGTCAAGGCGCTGCCGCTGCTGGGCGACCAACCCTTCTTCACCGTCAATGCCAAGATCATCTGGCTCAACGGCAAGGTCGATTGCCTGCTGCGCCTGGCGCAGATGTTCGATCCCGACAAGATGGACGCGCTGCTGCTGCTGCAGCCGACGGTGACGGCGGTGGGATACAATGGCACCGGCGATTTCATCATGGACCCGGACGGCCGCATCGCCCGCAAACCGGAGCGCGAGGTCGCACCGTTCCTCTATGCCGGCATCCAGCTCTGCCATCCGCGCCTGTTCCGCGACACCCCCAAGGGCGCCTTCTCCACCAACTTGGTGTGGGACCGCGCGATGGAGGAGGGCCGGCTCTACGGCATCCGCCATGACGGCGAATGGTATCACGTCTCGACGCCCGAGCACCTGACCGAGGTCGAGCGCAACCTGACCTTCCACGGCTGGCGGTTTTGAGCCAAGCTGCGGGGATGACATCCCCGCTGCGCAAGAAGCCCAACGTCCTCTCGATTCCCGGCGGCGTCTCCTTCGCCGAGGCGCTGGCGGCGGAATTGCTGCGCCTGGCCGGGCACGATCCGCTGAAGCTGGCCGAGATGATCGTGCTGCTGCCGAACCGGCGCGCCTGCCGCACCTTGCAGGAGGCGTTCCTGCGCCAAGCCATCGGACCGGCGGCGATCGACCCCGATTCGACCGGCGCGGCGAGCCTGCTGCCGCGCCTGATGCCGATTGGCGACCTGGACGGCGAGGATCTCGCGGTGCTGAGCGGGGCGATGCTGGGCCGCGCGAGCGCCACGATCCCGCCGGCGATTGGCGAATTGCAACGTCGCATGCTGTTGGCGCGGCTGATCATGGCGGCACCGACGCGCGGCGGCCTCACCGCCGAGGCCATCCCCCTCGACCAGGCGGCGCAGCTGGCGCAGGAGCTGGCGCGCCTGCTCGACCAGGTGGAGACGGAGCGCAAGGATTTCGCCGCCCTGGACGGCCTGGTGCCGGACAACCTGGCGCAGCATTGGCAGCTGACCGTCGATTTCCTCGACATCCTGCGGCGCAACTGGCCGGCCATCCTGGAAGAGGCGGGCGCGATCGATCCCGCCGAGCGGCGCAACCTGCTGCTCGATTTGCAGGCGCGCCTGTGGGAAGCAGCACCGCCGCCGACGCCGATCATCGCCGCCGGATCCACCGGCTCGATTCCCGCCGCCGCCGATCTGATGGCGGTGGTGGCGCGCCTGCCGCAGGGCGCGATCTATCTGCCGGGGCTGGATCGCGCGCCCAGCGACGAGGACTGGGCGGCGATCGAGGCCGACCCGACCCATCCGCAGCATGGCTTGGCCCTCCTGCTGCAGCGCCTGGAGATGACGCGCGATGACGTGGCCGACATCGCGGCGGAGGTCGGCGCTGAACGCCGGCAGCGCATGCGCATCGTCTCGGCGGCGCTGCTGCCCGCCGAGCGCAGCGACCGGTGGAACGCGCTGGCGGAGGGCATGACGCCGGCGGAGGTGGCCGCCGCGATGCGCGGCGTGCAGCGCGCCGATTGCCAGACCGAGCAGGAAGAGGCGCTCACCATCGCCATCGCGCTGCGCGGCTTCCTCGCCGAGCAGGCCGAAGGCATCGCGGCGCTGGCGACGCCGGACCGCCGGCTGGCCCGGCGTGTGGCCGCGCAATTGCGACGCTGGAACATCGAGATCGACGATTCCGCCGGCCAGGAACTGTCGCACGCGGCCCCCGGCAGCTTCCTGCTGCTCCTGGCCGAGGCGGCGGCGGCGGAATGGGCGCCGGTGCCGCTGCTGGGATTGCTGAAGCATCCCCTGGCCGCCGCCGGCCAGCCGCTCGGCCAGCTGCGGCGCTTCGCCCGCCGGCTCGACCGCGAGCTGCTGCGCGGGCCCCGCCCGGCGCCGGGGTGGGACGGCCTCGACCACGCGATCGAGGCGCGGCTCGCGCGCAAGGAGCTGCACGAGGCGGCCGGGCGCGCGTTGAAAGCCGGGATCGCGGAGCTGCGCGCCGCGACCGCCTTGCTCGCCGATTGGCAGGAGCGCCTGGCGCCGGCGGCGCGCTTGCGGGCGCTGATCGTGGCGGCGGAGGCCCTGGCCGCCACCGACGCCGAAACCGGCCGCGAGCGGCTGTGGCGCGGCGAAGCGGGCGAGGCGCTGGCCGACTTCGCCCATGACGCGCTCGGCGCCTTCACGGACTTAAGCGGCATCGACGCGATCGATTTCTCGGCGCTGCTGATGGAGCTGATCGCCGGCATCGCGATCCGCCCCCGCTTCGGCAAGCATCCGCGGCTCTACATCTGGGGGCCGCTGGAAGCGCGCCTGCAGCAGCCGGACCTGCTGATCCTGGGCGGGCTCAACGAAGGCACCTGGCCGGCGGAAAGCGCCATCGATCCCTGGCTCAACCGGCCGATGCGCAAGGGCTTCGGCCTGCCGGTGCCGGAGCGCAAGATCGGCCTCGCCGCGCACGACTTCCAGCAGGCGATGGGCGCCAGGCGCGTGATGCTGACCCGCGCCGCCCGGGCGGAGGGCGCGCCCACCGTGCCGTCGCGCTGGCTGCTGCGCCTCGATGCCTTCCTGCAATGCTGCGACTACGAGGTGCCGGAGGCGGAAGACGCCCGGCGCGAACGCAGCTGGGCGCGCGGGCTCGACCTGCCGGCAGGCGGCGCCACCCCTTGCGCGCGGCCGGCGCCGCGGCCGGGCGCCGCGCGGCGGCCGCGGCGCATGTCGGTCACCCAGATCGAGCTGTGGCGGCGCAATCCCTACGCGATCTACGCGCGCCATATCCTGGGGCTGCAGGCGCTGGACGATCTCGACCAGGATCCCGGCGCCGCCGATCTCGGCTCCGCCGTGCACGACGCGCTGCATGATTTCGTCTCGCGCTTTCCCCACGAGCTGCCGGAGAACGCCCTGCCGGAGCTAATCGCGGCGGGGGACGCGTCTTTCGCGGACTGGCTCGACCGGCCCAATGTCTGGGCCTTCTGGCAGCCGCGCTTCCGCCGCATCGCCGCCTGGTGGCTGGCGCAGGAGCAGGAACGACGGCCGCGGATCGCCGCGATCCACACCGAGCGGCCAGGCCGGCTGGAGCTGGCGGAGGTGACGCCAGCCTTCACGCTGACGGCGCGCGCCGACCGCATCGACCGCTTCACGGACGGCAGCCTCGGCATCCTCGACTACAAGACAGGCATGCCGCCCAAGCCCGACGACATCGCGCTGGGCTTCGCGCCACAGCTGACCCTGGAAGCGGCGATGGCCGCGCGGGGCGCCTTCGAGAATGTGGCCCCGGCGACGGTCAGCGAGCTGGCGCATTGGCGCTTGAGCGGCAGCGGCGACGGCGGCGACGACAAGCCGGTGGCAGGCGACCTAACCCGGCTGGCGCTGGAGGCCTATGACGGCCTGGTTGCGCTGCTGCGGCACTACAGCCGGGACGACGCCGCGTATCCGGCCTCGCCCGACCCGATGTTCGCCGCCCGCTACGACGACTATGCCCATCTGGCGCGCGAGGCGGAATGGTCCAGCGACCGGAGCGAGTCGTGAGCGGCGCGCTGGATCCCCGCGCCCTGGAAGAGGCCACAAGGGCACAGCTAAGCGGCTCCGACCCCACCGCCTCGGCCTGGGTGTCGGCCTCCGCCGGCTCCGGCAAGACCAAGGTGCTGCGCGACCGGGTGCTGCGGCTCCTGCTGGCGGGCATCGAACCCTCGCGCATCCTGTGCCTGACCTTCACCAAGGCGGCGGCGGCGGAAATGTCCAACCGCATCTCCGGGACGCTGGCGAAATGGGCGGCGATCCCCAACCACGACCTGCGCGCGGAGCTGCGCGACCTGGCCGGCGGCAAGGACATCGCCGCGCTGATGCCGGTGGCGCGGCGGCTCTTCGCCCGCGTCCTCGATACGCCGGGCGGCATGAAGATCCAGACCATCCATGCCTTCTGCCAGTCGCTGCTGCGGCGCTTTCCGCTGGAGGCCGATGTCGCCCCGCATTTCGGACTGATCGAGGAGCGCGATGCGGCGGCGCTGATGCGCGAGGCGCGCGACGAGATGCTGAACGCGGCGCGGCTGGAGCCCGGCGGCGCATTGCGCGCCGCCCTCGACCTCGCCGTCGCGCGGATGAACGAAGGGAAGCTGAACGACCTGCTCGGCGCGCTGCTCAATCGCCGGGCGCGGTTCCAGCGCCTGATCGAGCGCTCCGCCGCGCCGGATGCCGTCCGCCGCGCGCTGCGCAATCTGCTTCGCGTGGGCTTGAACGACACGCGCGAGACGATCCTCGCCGCGGCCGTCACCGACCTGGCCTGCGATGCGCAGCGGCTGCGCCGCGTTGCCGAGGCCCTGACCCATGGCACCGAGAAGAACCAAGCCGCCGCCGGTGCCCTGGTCGCCTGGCTGAACTGCACTGCGGAAGCGCGCGCCGGAAGGTTCGACGATTATTGCGGCATTTTCTTGAGGAAGACGGATGGTGAGCCGCGCAAGAATCCCGGCACCAAGGGAGCATTGAAGTTCTGGGCGGGCGTCAACGAGGCGATGGCCTCCGAGGCGGCGCGGCTGATCGAGATCTGCGCCCGCCTGCGCGCGGTGGAGATCGCCACCGGCACTGAGGCGCTGCTGCGCCTCGGCCGCGACGTGCTGGAGCGCTACGAGGCGCGCAAGGACGCGGCGGCGCGGCTCGATTACGAGGACCTGATCCTGAAGAGCGTCGATCTGCTGCAGCGGCCGGGCATCGCGCCCTGGGTGCTCTACAAGCTGGACGGCGGATTGGACCACGTGCTGATCGACGAGGCGCAGGACACCAACCCCGAGCAATGGCGGGTGATCGCGGCGCTGACCGCCGAGTTCTTCGCCGGCCAGGGCGCCGTCGATTATCCGCGCACGCTGTTCGCCGTCGGCGACCGCAAGCAATCGATCTACAGCTTCCAGGGCGCGGCACCGGAGGAGTTCGGCCGCCACGAAACGCTGTACGGCGAATGGACACAGGGACGCCTGCGCTCGGTCGCGCTCAATGTCTCGTTCCGCTCCACCGCCGCGGTGCTGAGCCTGGTCGATCGCGTGTTCAGCGCCAGCGCGCGGGCCGGCGTCCTGCCGGCCGGCGACACGCTCGAGCACCGCGTGAGCCGGGTCGGCGATTTCGGCGAAATCACAGCCTGGCCGGTCGCCTGCCCGGTCGACGAGGACGTGCCGGCGCCCTGGTCGCTGCCCCGGGTGCGCGAGCTGACGGCGGCGCCGGAGTCGCGCGTCGCCGAGGCGATTGCGGCGGAGATTGCCCTGCTGCTCGCCAGCGGCACCACCGGACGCCTGGGCCAGGCGCGCCGCCTGGGTCCCGGCGACGTCATGATCCTGGTGCGCAACCGCACCGGCTTCGTCGAGCTGATGGTGCGGGCGCTGAAGCGGCGCAACATCCCGGTCGCCGGTATCGACCGCATGCAGTTGCTGCAGCAGATCGCGGTGCAGGACATCATGGCCTTCGCCGATTTCCTGCTGCTGCCGGAGGATGATCTCAACCTCGCCGCCCTGCTGAGATCGCCGCTGGTGGGATTGAGCGAGGACGAGCTGTTCGAGCTCTGCATCGACCGCAAACATCAGAGCCTGTGGTCGCGCATCGGCGCGCTGGTGCACGAGAGTCCCGCCGCGCGGCGCGCGCATGATTTGCTGCAGCCCTATCTCGACAGCCTCGGCTTCGCCACACCCTTCGAGCTGCTGGCGCGGCTGCTCGACGGCGAGGGCGGCCGGCGGCGGCTCTACCAGCGGCTGGGCGAGGAATGCGGCGAGGCGGTGGACGAGTTCCTGAACCTGGCCCTCGCCTTCGAGGCCAGCCACGCGCCGGACCTGCAGGCCATGCTGCGCTGGATGCGCGCGGGCGAACTCACGGTGAAGCGCGACCTGGAGGAAGGCGGCGGGCGCGTGCGCATCATCACCGTGCACGGCGCCAAGGGCCTGGAGGCGCCGGTCGTGTTCCTGGCCGACCAGCGGCGGCGCGAGAAGCCGCCGCTCGGATTGTTCTGGCGCGATCTCGGCGGCACCGACCTGCCGATCTGGTCGCCCAACAAGGCCGCCGATGACCCCGTCACCGAAGCGGCGCGCGAAGCCGAGCTGGACCGCCAGCGCGCGGAAGAGAACCGGCTGCTCTATGTCGCCATGACCCGCGCGGAAGAGCGGCTCTATGTCTGCGGCTGGAAAGGCACGCAGGCCGTGAACACGCCAAGCTGGCACGATCACATTCACGCCGCGCTCGCCGAGATGACGGGCGTCGCGAAGCTGCCGCGCCCCGCCCATCTCGGCGGTCCGGCCGAGGGCTGGGACGGCGAGATGCTGCGCCTGACCACCGGCGCGCCGCCGGTGCCTGCGGCACGGGCGGTGACGCGTGCGCCGGTGGAGATGCCGCCGCCCGCCTGGCTCGGTATCGCGGCACCGGCATTGGCGGATCCGCCGAAGCCCCTCACCCCTTCGCGGCCTGCTGAGCCGGAGCCGGCGGCGCTGTCGCCGCTGGGCGCGGACGAGGGCTGGCGCTACCAGCGCGGCCGCGTCGTGCATCACCTGCTGGAGATGCTGCCGCAGCTTGCCGCCGAGGCGCGTCTGGCCGCGGCGATGGACTATCTCGCCCGGACCTCGAGCGCGGTGGCCGAGGAGCAGCGCCAGGCCCTGGCCGAGGAGGTCGTCGCCGTCATCGCCCAGCCGGACTTCGCCGCGATCTTCGGCCCCGGCAGCCGCGCCGAGGTGCCCATCGTCGCCACGTTGCGCCAGCCCGACGGCCGTACCCAGGTGCTGAGCGGCCAGATCGACCGCCTGGTCGTGCGCGAAAGCGACGTCTGGGTGGTCGATTTCAAGAGCAACCGGCCCGCACCCATGCTCGCCGCACATGTTTCACAGCAATACCTGGGGCAACTTGCCGCGTATCGCCGGGCCCTGGCAAGCCTTTATGCGAACAAGGAAATTCGATGCTTCCTGCTCTGGACCGACGGGCCGCGGCTGATGGAAATCCCGCCTGCCATGCTGGCCGCGCATGGCACAAATCCGACGCCTTGACGGACATGAACCCGGCTCCCTAGATTCCCCCGAGAGCGTTGCCCGCTGCGGCTGCCGGCGGGCGACCAAGCAAAAGGAACACAGGGATGAACTCCACCCAAGCCAAGACCGCCGGCAACACCACCCATGTCAGCGACGCGTCCTTCGAATCGGATGTCCTGAAGGCAAGCGGTCCGGTCCTGGTCGATTTCTGGGCCGAGTGGTGCGGACCGTGCAAGATGATCGCCCCGGCGCTGGAAGAAATCGCCAAGGACATGGGCGGCAAGCTGACCGTGGCCAAGATCAACATCGACCATAACCCGCAGACGCCGAAGCGCTACGGCGTGCGCGGGATTCCGACCCTGATGCTCTTCAAGGACGGCCAGGTCGCCGCCACCAAGATCGGCAACATGCCGAAGCGCCAGCTGGTCGATTGGGTCGAATCGGTCATCTGACCGTTTCCGATCTCGCGACACGTCTCGAGCCCCGCGCCCCGGCGCGGGGCTTTTGCTTTTAGGCTCGACGTCCTGCGACCGCGTGTTGCCGGGCTGTGGGCACAGGCGTAGCCTCGACGACAGCCGTGACGGCGGCGGAGCCGAGCTTGCGCTGTCAGAAATGCGATACACAGAACCGGAGCGATCGCCGATTCTGCGCCGCCTGCGGCGCGGTGCTGGAGCTTGCCTGCGCCGCGTGCGGCTTTGTCAACACGGCCGGTGACAGGTTCTGCGGCGGATGCGGAAAGGCGCTCGAAGCGGACGCCCCACCGCCCGCATCGAAGGCGGCCATATCCCGGCCGGTCGACAGCAGCGAGCGGCGGCCGGTCGCCGTGCTCTATGCCGACCTGGCCCGCTTCACGCAGCTGACCGCCGGTCGCGATCCGGAAGAGACGCAGCGCCTGCTGGCGCAATATTTCGAGGCGGTCGATAACGTGGTGCTGGACCACGGCGGCACGGTCGACAAGCATATCGGCGACGCGGTCATGGCGCTGTTCGGAGCGCCCATTGCCCATGGCGACGATGCGCTGCGGGCGGCGCGGGCGGCCCATACAATCCATCAGCGCCTGGTGCTGCTGTCGGCGGAGATCGGCGAAGACCTGCGCGCGCATATCGGCATCGCCTTGGGCGAGGTTCTGGCCGGCCATGTCGGCAGCGCCAGCCACGCCACCTACACGGTGACCGGCGATGCCGCCAATCTGGCCGCGCGCCTGATGAACGCGGCCCCGCCCGGCGCCACCTGGGTCGATGCGGCTATCGCCGCGGAAATCTCCGACACGCTGCCCTGCGTCGCGCAACCCGATGTCGTGCTGAAGGGCCTAGACGCGACGCAGGTCTTTGCCATCGCCGATCGCGTCCCGGATTCGGCGGCAAAGCAGCGGCACATGATCGGCCGGCGAGCGGAGATGGCGCAGATCGCGGCGCTGATCGATGGCGCCGCGGACGGCCGCGGCGGCGCGGTGCTGGTGCGCGGCGATCCCGGCATCGGCAAGACCACCTTGTTGCGCGAGGCTGCGCGCCAGGCGGAGGCGCGCGGCGTATCGGCGGTAACGGCGCGCGTGCTGGACTTCGGCGCGTCGCGCGAGATGGAGGCGGGACCGGCGATCGCGGCCGGCTTGCTGGCACAGATCGCTGGCACGGCACATGAGACCGCTCTGGAGACGGCGGCAAGCGCCGCTCTGCCGGCCGACCTGGCGCCCTTTGCCGCCGACCTGCTCGGCCTGCCGCAGACGCCCGAGGATCTCGACCTGCTGCGGTCGATGGACGAGGCGGCGCGCGAGCGCGGCCGCGTCCGAACGCTTGCCACGCTGCTGCGCATTGCAGCCGGCAAGCGGCCATGCCTGGTCATCGTCGAGGACGTGCATTGGGCCGGGCGCACCGTGCTGAACCTGCTGGCGGAACTGGGCGCGGCGGCCGGCGAGACCGCCGCGCTGCTGCTGATGTCATCGCGCGTCGACGGCGATCCCATCGATGCCGCCTGGCGCGCGGCAGCGCGCGACGCCCTGGCTGCCACCATCGAGCTGCGCCCGTTGTCGGAAAGCGATGCCACCCAGCTGGCGGGGACCCTGTCGGCCGAGGCGGGCGATTTCACCCGCCGTTGCATCGCACGCGCCGAAGGCAATCCGCTGTTCCTGGAGCAGTTGCTCCGCAGCCGCAACCTCGACCAGGACGGCAGGCTGCCGCCCTCGCTGCATGGCGTGGTGCTGGCCCGTCTCGACCGCCTGGACCCGGTCAATCGCCGCGCCATCGAGACCGCCGCCGTCTTGGGCCAGCACTTCCGCATCGCCGACCTGCGCCTCTTGATGAACGAACCCGCCTTCCAGGCGGACGAGCTGGCGCGGCGGCACCTGATCCGGCCGGAAGGCGGCGACCTTGCCTTCGCCCATGCACTGATCCGCGACGGTGTCTATGCCGCGCTGACCAAAGAGCGCCGCATGCACCTGCACCGTGCGGCAGCGGCGATGTTCGCGAAACGGGACCCGGTGCTGATGGCCGAGCATCTGGACCGCGCCAACGACAGTGCCGCCGCCAATGCCTATCTGGGCGCAGCACGCGCCGAGGGCGCCACCTTCCACGCCACACGGGCGCTGGCGCTGGCTCAGCGCGGCCTGCAGATCGCCAAGACTCCGGCGGACAGATTCGAGCTGGCGGTCGAAGTCGGCAAGCTGCAGCGCGACCTGGGCCACGGCGAGCCGGCGCTGGCCGCCTACCGCGCCGCCGCCGAGCATGCCGGAAATGACCGGCAGTGTCTGGTGGCGCTGATCGGAGCCGCGGCGTGCAATCGGCTGCTCGGCCGGGTGCAGGATGCCCTGGCGCAGAGCGCCGACGCGCTACGTTCGCCGGCGCTGGCGGAAGATCCCATCCTGCATGCCGAGTTGCAGCATTTGCGCGGCAACCTGCATTTCGCCGCCGGCAATCTGGCCGCGTGCGCCGCGTCGCACCGGGCGGCCCTCGACGCCGCCGCGCAAGCCCAGTCCGTTGAATGGCGCATCCGGGCCCTTGGCGGCATGGGCGACGCGAACTACGCCTCGGGTCGCATAGCGACGGCGCGCCGGTACTTCTCCGACTGCGTGGCGCTCGCCGACCGGCACGGATTCCTGCGCGTGTCGACGGCAAACCGGCCGATGGTTGGAAATTGCAGCATCTATTTCCTGGATGTCGACCCTGGCCTGCGCGAGATCGAGGCGGCGCTCGTGGATGCGCGCCGGCTCGGCGATCGCTATCTTGAGATGTTTGCGCTGGAAAGCCGCGCCTTCGTGCAGTGGGGCGCCGGACACGAGGAGGCTGCCGAGAGCGCCGAGCAGGCCCTGTCCCTGTCGCGATCCCTGCGCTCCGACCGCTACACGTATATCCTGCTCACCACGCTCGCGGGGTCGGCAGGTGGATTGATGTCATCCACCGAACGCTTGGCGTTGTGCCATGAGGCCCTGGACCTGGCGGAACGTACGTCAATCACCTTTGCTGGGCCGCTGGTCTATGCGGTCACCGCCCAATGCGAGCTTGATCCCGTGAAGCAGGCGGAGTGGATTCGCTGCGGCGAGAAGCTGCTGGCGACATCGCCGCTTGCCCACAACCAGGTGCTGTTTCGCCGCCTTGCGATCGACGTGGCGCTCGCCCACCGGCGCTGGAGCGATGCCCTCAGATACGCGGATGAACTGCGAAGGTTCACCGCCGAGCGCGAATCCTTGCCGTTCGTCGACCTGATCGCAGATCGCGCCGTCGCCTTGACTGAACTTGCGGTCCATCCACAAGACGCAATATTGCGGCAGCGGCTGGAGGCGTTGCGCGAAGACGCGCAGGCGCATGGCCTCCGCATGTCGTTCGCCTTGTCGGCTTAGAGAGGGTGCCGCGGCAGCGCGGCCTGCTCGTCGCCGATGGTGCGATAGGGTCGCCGGATCTCCCGATTGACCGCCAGGATCACGCAGCGCCCCTGGTGGAAGCCTTCGCAATGCTGCAGCGCCTCGTTAATGAAGCTGACCTGGCCACGGCATTGGCCGCTGGCGCAGAAGGCGTAGAAGCCGACGGTGCCGTGCTCCGACACCGCGAAGGCGCCGCTGCGACCGGCGCCCAGCATGCGGAAATAATTCTGCAGATGCGCCTCGACCTGGCGGGAGATGATGATCGGCTCGCCCTCCGGCTGGCGGTGATTGGGGCCGGCGCAGGCGGAGAGCAGGATCGCGACGAAAGGAACGATCGAGGCGGCGAATCGAAGGGCAGGCATGAGGGCTCGCGTTGCGGTCGTGCGGCGAACCTAGCGGGACCGCGACTCGGCGGCAAGCCGCGGCGCGGATGGCCGCGGCCGCTGTCACAACGTTGATACAGCCCGCGCCCTACCCATTCTCCGCCAGCACGGTGCCGGCGAGGTAGAGCGAGCCGCAGATCAGTACGCGGCGCGGCGCGGAGCCGTGCCTGGCGACGATCGCGGCGAGGGCGGCCGCGGTCGAATCGTATCCCGACGCAGGAATCCCCGCCTGCTGCGCGAAACCGGCCAGCTCCGCGGCGGAACGCGAAGCGTGGTCGCCGGGGATGGCGACGGCCGCCAGGTCCTCGACCCGCGGCGCCAGGTGGCGCAGGAAGGCGAGCGGGTCCTTGGTCGAGAGCATGCCGAAAACGAGGCTGACCGGCTTGCCGTCGGCGCGCCGCCAATCGGCGATCATGTCCGCGATGATCTGGCCGGCTTCCTCGTTGTGGCCGCCGTCGAGCCACAGCTCCCAGCCGGCCAGCAGCCTGTCGACCAGCGGGCCACGCCGCAGATGCTGCATGCGCGCCGGCCATTCCGCGCGGCGCAAGCCGGCGGCAAGCTCGGCCGGCGTGAGCGCAAAGCCGCCGAGCCGCCGAGCCGCCGCGACCGCCGTGGCGGCATTGGCGTATTGATGGCGGCCTGCCAGGGCCGGCCTCGGCAGATGCAGCACGCCCGCGGCATCGCGGTAGGTGAAGCCGTCCTGCGCCACGGCGAAATCCCATTCGGCGCCGGCGCGGAACAGCGGCGCCTTGCGCTCGGCGGCGACGCGCGCGAAGACCTCGGCCGCCTCCGCCGGCTGCGGCGCCACGATGGCCGGCGTTCCTGTCTTGATGATGCCAGCCTTCTCGAAGGCGATCCTGGCAAGCGTGTCGCCGAGGAACTGCATGTGGTCGAAGGAGATCGGCATCAGCACGGTGGCGAGCGGCGCGGCCACCACGTTGGTCGCGTCGGAACGCCCGCCGAGGCCGGTCTCCAGCAGCAGGATGTCGGCGGGTGTGCGGGCGAAGGCCAGGAAGGCGGCCGCCGTGGTGATCTCGAAAAAGGTGATCTGCTCGCCGCGATTGGCCCGCTCGCATTCCTCGATCAGGTCAATCAGCGCCTGCTCGCCGATCAGCGCGCCCGCCAGCCGGATACGCTCGTGGAAGCGCACCAGATGCGGGGAGGTGTAGACATGGACGCGCTTGCCGGCCGCCTCCAGCATCGCGCGCATATAGGCGATGACTGAGCCCTTGCCGTTGGTGCCGGCCACGTGCACGACCGGCGGCAAGCGCCGCTCCGGATTGCCAAGCCGGTCCAGCAGCGTCTGCACCCGCCCCAGCCCGAGATCGATGATCTTGGGATGCAGGCGCATGACGCGCTCAAGGACGATGTCGCTCTGGATTTGCGGGACGCTCATCGCTTCCCGAACTTCCTGTCGTCATGGTCGTGCTTGGCCCGACCACCCACGGGTTTATTTCCAGTAGCCGGATTCTGCCGCGAGAAACTCGTGGGTGGCCGGACCAAGTCCGACCATGACGAGATATGAAAAACCTCAAGGGCGCGCATTGTTCGGCTCAATGAGCAGACAACCGCACCGTCATGCCGCCGCCGGCTTCGGCTGCCTGGTGAGCAATCCGATGATCTTGGCGAGCTCGCGCGGCAGGTCCCTGCGCGCCACCACTAGGTCGACGATGCCGTGATCCAGCAGGTACTCGGCGCGCTGGAACCCCTCGGGCAGCTTTTCGCGGATGGTCTCCTCGATCACGCGGGCGCCGGCGAAGCCGATGACGGCACCCGGCTCCGAAACATGAATGTCGCCCAGCATGGCGAAGGAGGCGCTGACCCCGCCCGTGGTCGGGTCGGTGAGCAGCACGATATAGGGCAGACCGGCTTCCTTCACACGGTCGACGGCGATGACCGAGCGCGGCATCTGCATCAGCGACAGGATGCCTTCCTGCATGCGCGCGCCGCCCGAGGCGGGAATGGCGATGAAGGCCGCCTGTTCGCGCACCGCGATCTCCGAGGCGGTCACCAGTCCCTCCCCCACCGCGGCCCCCATGGAGCCGCCCATGAAATCGAAATTGAAGGCGGCTACCACAACCTTCTGCCCGCCGACGAGGCCGTTCGCCACCACGATTGCATCCTGCTCCTCGGTCTTGCTCTGCGAATCCTTCAAGCGGTCGACATAGCGCTTGCGGTCGCGAAACTTCAGCGGGTCGAGCTCGACCTTCGGCAGTTCGGCGCGCTCGTATTGCCCGTCGTCGAACAGCAATTCGAGCCGCCGCTTCACGCCGATGCGCAGGTGGTGGTTGCAGTGCGGACAGACCTGCAGATTGGCTTCCAGCTCGCGATGGAAGATCATCTGGCCGCAGGCTGGGCACTTGTCCCAGAGATTGTCCGGCACCTCGGTCTTCTTGACCAAAGCCCGGATCTTGGGTCGGACGAAATTGGTCAGCCAGCTCATCTCTGCGCTCCCTGCCTTAGGCCCGCGCCCGTTTCACGCCGCCGGCGAGCGCGCGCACCAGGGCCAGCGTATCCTCGACCGCCTGGCGGCTGGCGCTGCCGTCGGGCTTCACGTGCTGGGCGATCGTGCTCACCAGCGCGGAGCCGACCACCGCGCCGTCGGCAGCCTTGGCGATCGCCTTGGCCTGCTCCGCCGTCTTGATGCCGAAGCCGACGCAGACCGGCAGCTTGGTGTGCCGCTTCAGGCGCGCCACTGCGGCGGAGACGTCGCCGCTCGCCGCCGAGCGCGTGCCGGTGATGCCGGCGATGGAGACGTAATAGACGAAGCCCGAGGTGTTGCGCAAAACCGTCGGCAGCCGGTGGTCGTCCGTGGTCGGCGTCGCCAGTCGGATGAAGTTGAGGCCGGCCTTCAGCGCCGGAATGCACAGCTCCTCATCCTCTTCCGGCGGCAGGTCAACCACGATCAGGCCATCGACCCCGGCGCTCTTGGCGTCCTTCAGGAAGGGGGCCACGCCATAGGAATAGACCGGGTTGTAGTAGCCCATCAGGATGATCGGCGTCGCCTGGTTGCCGGCGCGGAAATCGGCGACCAGCTTCAGGGTCCTTTTCAGCGTCATGCCGTTCTTCAACGCCCGCAGCGACGAGGCCTGAATGGCCGGGCCGTCGGCCATCGGGTCGGTGAACGGCATGCCGAGCTCGATCAGATCGGCGCCCGCCTCGGGCAGACGCCGCACCAGGTCGAGCGACAGATCGTAATCCGGGTCGCCGGCGGTGACGAAGGTGACGAGCGCCGCGCGGTTCGCGGCCTTCAACTCGGCGAAGCGGCGTTCGATGCGCGTCACGGTCTGCGCTCCATCCGCGCTCATAGCTTGGTCCCCAGCCTTTCGGCGACGGCGAAGATGTCCTTGTCGCCGCGGCCGCAGAGATTCATCACCAGCAGATTGTCCTTCGGCAGCTTCGGCGCCAGCTTCTGGGTGAAGGCCAGCGCATGGGCCGGCTCCAGCGCCGGGATGATGCCCTCCAGCTTCGAGAGCAGCTGGAACGCGTCCAGCGCCTCGAAATCGGTGGCGGAGACGTAGTTCACCCGCTTCATCTCGTGCAGCCAGGAATGCTCCGGGCCGATGCCGGGATAATCGAGCCCGGCCGAGATCGAATGCGCGTCGATGATCTGGCCGTCATCGTCCTGCAGCAGGTAGGTGCGGTTGCCGTGCAGCACGCCCGGCCGGCCGCCGGTCAGCGAGGCGGCATGCTTGCCGGTCTCGACCCCCTCGCCGCCCGCCTCGACGCCGTAGATCTTCACGTCGGTGTCGTCGAGGAAAGGATGGAACAGGCCCATGGCGTTGGAGCCGCCGCCGATGCAGGCGACCAGCGTGTCGGGAAGCCGGCCCTCGGCCTCCATCATCTGCTCGCGCACCTCGTTGCCGATCACCGACTGGAAGTCGCGCACCATGGCCGGATAGGGATGCGGGCCGGCGACCGTCCCGATGATGTAGAAGGTGTTCTCGACATTGGCGACCCAGTCGCGCAAAGCCTCGTTCATCGCGTCCTTCAAGGTCGCGGTGCCGGAATGGACCGGGATCACCTCGGCGCCCAGCAGCTTCATGCGGAACACGTTGGGCTGCTGCCGCGCCATGTCGGTGGCGCCCATGTAGACGGTGCAGGGCAGGTTGAACAGCGCGCAGACCGTCGCCGTCGCCACGCCATGCTGGCCGGCGCCGGTCTCGGCGATGATGCGGGTCTTGCCCATGCGCCGGGCCAGCAGGATCTGACCCATGCAGTTGTTGATCTTGTGCGAGCCGGTGTGGTTGAGCTCGTCGCGCTTCAGATAGATCTTGGCGCCGCCGAAATGCCGGGTCAGGCGCTCGGCGAAATAGAGCGGACTGGGGCGGCCGATATAGTGCTTGCGGAAATATTCGAGCTCCGATTCGAAGGACGCGTCTTTTTTCGCCGCGCCATAGGCCTTCTCCACCTCCAGGATCAGCGGCATCAGGGTTTCGGCGACGAAGCGGCCGCCGAATATCCCGAACCGGCCGAACTCGTCCGGGCCGGTGCGATAGGAATTGCGGATGGGCTGTGCGGAGGCGGTCACGGATCGGGTCCCGGCTGGTGAAATCGGCTGCAATCAACCATAGGCGATGCCAAAGGTCAAAGCCTCGCGGCTCTCCTGCCGGCGACCTAAAGGCGCTTGACGGCGTCGAGGAAGGCTTTGATTTTGCTGACGTTCTTCTCGCCGGGACGATCCTCGACCCCGGATGAGACATCGACCATCGGCGCCCCGGTCATGCGCACCGCCTCGGCCACATTGTCCGGGGTCAATCCGCCGGCCAGGAGCCAGGGCTTGCCGAAGCTGCGGCCCGCCAGGAGCGTCCAGTCGAAACTGAGCGCGTTGCCGCCGGGCAGCGCCCCCGCCATCGTCTTGGGCGGCTTGGCATCGAACATCAGGTAGTCGACGACAGGTGCATAGGAACCGGACGGGTCGAGATCGCCGGCGCCGCTGACGGAGAGCACCTTGATCACCGGCTTGCCGAACCTAGCGCGGATCTCCGCCACGCGGTCCGGCGTCTCGTGTCCGTGCAGCTGCAGTACATCGAGCGCGCAGCCGGCGAGAATCTCCGCGATGCGCGCATCGCCATCGTCGACGAAAAGCCCGACCTTCAGGACCGCGGCCGGCACCCGCTGGCCCAGCAGCTTCGCCTGGGCCGGCCCGATTGCGCGCGGCGAGCGGGGATAGAAGTTGAAGCCGACCAGCCCGGCCCCGTGGGCGACAGCCGCGTCAACCGTCTCCGCGGTCTTGAGGCCGCAGATCTTCGCGATGACCGCCATGTCAGACCCGGACGCCGACGATGTGGCGGTAGGCGGTCGCCAGCACACCGGCCTGGACGATCCAGTCGGCGACCTGCACCACCGAGACAATGAACAAGGTGCCGGCCGGCGCCAGGCTGGAGAAGCCGATCAGGTCCAGGATCTGCTGCAGCAGCGTCAGGCCGACGAGGAACGGCAGCTGCGCGAGCACCAGGCTGATGGCGATCGGCATGGCGTTGCCGCGCGATACGGCCCAGGATTGCCCGAGCGTGAGCGGCTGGCCGATCGCCTTGCCGACCAGGAAGGGCACGAAGCGCATCGCCGTCACCATCGCCGCGGCGATGGCGACCAGGTTGCCCAGCAGCGCGGCCGCCGGCGGCAGCAGCCCGAGCACGAAGCCGCACGCCGTCAGCGCCGCCATGAAGGCGAGGCCGATCACCAGCGTCGCGCCCAGAAAGCCGACATGCGGCCGGCCGATGGTGAGACCGACGCCGACGGCCCCCATCGGCCCGAGCAGCAGGAAGCGCAGCCAGTTCACCGTGACCAGGCAGATGGCGACGAGCACCAGGAGGCTCAACACCATGGCGCGCGGCGCATATGCGGCCTGCAGCTCGCTCATCGCCGCCTCGGGCGCGGTGGCCAGGAACACCATCAGCGCATCCGCGCCGTAGAGGAAGCCGCCGAACACCAGCAGGGTCGGGATCAGGCCCAGGCGCAACGCGTCGTCGCGCTGCTGCCAGAACAGCTGGAACGCCGTCTTGACCAGCAGCAGGATGGGCAGGGTCTGGCGACGCGGTTGCATGATTCGCCTCACGCCGCCGCGCCGGTGATCTCTTGCGCGATGCGCCGCACCGCCGCCGCCGGATCGGCGGCCGCGGTGATCGGCCGGCCGATGACCAGGTAATCCGCCCCGGCCGCCGCCGCCTCGCCCGGCGCCATCACCCGCTTCTGGTCGCCGGCAGCGGCCCAGCCGGGCCGCACTCCCGGGGTCACCAGCAGGAAATCCGCGCCAAGGTCGCGCCGCAGCTGCGCAATCTCCCGCGGCGAACACACAACGCCGTCGAGGCCGGATTCCTGGGTCAGCGCCGCCAGGCGCCGCACCTGGTCTTCCGCCTTGTGCGGCTGTCCCACCGCCGCCAGGTCGTCGTCGCCGAGGCTGGTCAGCACGGTGACGGCGATGACCTTGGGCGGCGCCACGCCGAGCTGCGCCGCCGCGTCCCGCGCCGCGTCGAGCGCCGCACGCATCATCACACTGCCGCCCGCCGCATGCACGTTGACGATCGCCGGGCGGAGCGGCGCCACGCCGCGGATGGCGCCCGCCACCGTGTTGGGGATGTCATGGAACTTCAGATCGAGGAACACCGGCGCGCCGGTTTCGGCCACCTGACGGACCCCTTCCGGACCCTGGGCGGTGAAGAATTCCAGGCCCAGCTTGACACCGGCCACCGCACCCGCCGTGGCGCGCGCCCAGTCGCGCGCCCGCGCGAGATCGGTCGTGTCCAACGCCACCAGAATGCCGCCGCGCCGTGTCTGCATCTGCCCTGACCGCTTCGCTCCGCCGTGCCCGAGGAATCGCACCAAAGCGAGCCTCGCGGAGCCTGTCTAGAGCAGTTTCAGGGTGGCTGTATACATGCTGTTTCCGCGCCCTGTTGGTCGGCACACCTTGCCTGGCCGCGGGCCGTCGCGACCTCCCATCATTCTGCCGCCTTGACACGGGATGGGGGAAACCGCTGAGAATCCCTGGCTGCTCCCCGAAGGGCGAGGTCGCCAGGTGCCTGAGACGTTATTCCGCCGAGCCCGGTCGTCGAACCGGCGCGGCCGTGCCGCGGAAATCGGCATTCTGCTGGCCTGCCTCGCCCTCGCGGGCTGCGCCCAGGCGGTCAAGCCGCCGCCGCAGCCGAGCGGCCCGATCCCCTGGACCGCCGCCATCGGGCGGCTCGACGCACGGGCCGAATCGGCCTCCTGCACCGCCACCCTGGTGGCGCCGGACGTGATCGTCACCGCCGCCCATTGCCTGTTCCCGCGGGGCAAGCAGCTGCCGGCCAACGCCATGCAGTTCACGCCCAATGTCGGGGCCCAGCGCCTGCCCTCGGTGCGGGTGGCCGAGATCGTCGGCCTCGGCGCCAACAAGATGGACCCCGAGAAGCCGGAGGAGACGCCGACCGAGGTCGACTGGGCGGTGCTGCGCCTGGAAGCGCCGGTCGCCGGTGTCGAGCCGATCCCGGTCGAGGCGATCACGATTGCCGAGATCGCCCGCCGCATCCAGGCCGGCCAGACGCTCTCCAACTTCGGCTATGGCAGCTATGGCGTCACCATCGCCCAGCGGCTGCACCGGACCGAGGAATGCACCCTGATCCGCGAATGGCAGGAACTGGTCAAGGATTCCGGCGACCGGCTGGTCATCACCACCTGCCCGGTGATCAAGGGCGACAGCGGCGGGCCGATCCTGATCAACGATCCGGCCAAGGGCCGCCGGCTGATCGCCGTGGTGTCCGGCTATTGGCGCCGGCCGGACGGCGCGGTGAGCCTGGCCGTCGGCGCCAAGGCCTTCGCCGATCAGTTGCAGCTCGCCACCAGCGCGCGTCCCTGACCGGTCGGGGGGGGCGCTTGGGGCACATCAAGGTGGCGTCAATGGGGATGACCCCGCTCGGTCCGTCGACACCTCCGACCCGGCAGCGGCGCTTCGCGCGCCTGCGCCGCCATGGTGCCCGGCCCGGGCTTGCCATCGCCGCGCTCTGTGCCCTGCTGGCCGGGTGCGCGGTGCGGCCGCCGGCGCCGCCGCCGGCACCCGAGCCCGATTGGCAGGCCGCCATCGGCAGCCTGGAAATCGCCGGCTCGGCGCAGATCTGCACCGCCGTGCTGGTGCGCCGCGACCTGATCGTGACCGCGTCGCATTGCCTGCACCCGGACGGCATCGCCGTGGACCCGGCGCGCCTCCGCTTCACGCCCAGCACCACGCCGGGAGAGGCGGCGCGCGGCGTGGCGATCTTCGGCCAGGGCGGCGAGGTGACGCCGGGCACGATTCACAAGGACCAGGCGCAGCTGGATTGGGCGCTGGTGCAGATCACGCCGCCGCTGCCCTTGGCGCCGATCAAGGTCGCGCCGCTCTCCGCCGCCCAGGCGCGGGCCGAGATCGCCAAGGGCGCCCGCTTCTATTCCGCCGGCTATGGCCAGGGCGCCAAGGACCGGCTGCGGCCACATGAGCGCTGCGGCCTGCTGCCGCCGGATCCGGAAGGGTTGACCGAGGGCGACCTGTTCTTCGCCACCAATTGCATCGTGCGCCTGGGCGACAGCGGCGGGCCGGTGGCGATCGTCAACGGCGATGGGCCGGAGTTGATCGGCCTCACCGTCGGCTTCACCGAGCACCCGACGACCGGGGATTCGATCGGCATCGTGGTCTCCGCCAAGGCCTTCGCGCCCTATATCGGCAGCGGCCTCGTCAGCGCCCTGGACATCGCCCCGTCGGACATCGGTTCGTCGGGGCGGCCTTCAGTCCCAGAAATTCCAATGAATTGACATGGTTGCCTAGGCTGTATACAGCTTGAGCGCCAGCCTGGGGAGAGGGCAGATGGGGCGCAATCCCCGCTACGACATCCTGTTCGAGCCGGTCCGCATCGGACCGCTGACCGCGCGCAACCGCTTCTACCAGGTGCCCCATTGCACCGGCATGGGCTTCGACCTGCCGCATTCGGTTTCGCGCCTGCGCGAGATCAAGGCCGAGGGCGGCTGGGCGGTGGTGAACACCGAATACTGCTCCATGCACTGGTCGGCCGACGATGCGCCGTTCCGCTTCTGCTCGCTGTGGGACGAGCGCGACGTGAAGATCCAGGCGCAGACTGTCGAGGCGATCCACCGCCACGGCGCGCTGGCCGGCGTCGAGCTCTGGCATGGCGGCAACCACGCGCAGAACCGCACCTCGCGCGAGATCGCGCTGTCGCCCTCCGGCTCGCAACAGCACGGCATCTATCCGCAGCAGACCAGGGCGATGGACCGCGAGGACATCCGCAACCTGCGCCGCTGGCAGGTACAGGCGGCCAAGCGCGCCAAGCGCGCCGGCTTCGACCTTGTCTATGTCTATGCCGGCCACGGCTATCTGCCGTTCCAGTTCATCACCCGGCGCTGGAACCAGCGCGGTGACGAATATGGCGGCGGAATCGAGAACCGCGCGCGGCTGCTGCGCGAGATGATCGAGGAGACCAAGGACGCAATCGGCGACACCTGCGCTGTGGCCGTGCGCCTGGCGATGGACGAGTTGCTCGGCCCGCACGGTGTGACGGCGGAGAACGAGGGTCGCGCGGTCGTCGAGCTGCTGGCCGAGCTGCCCGACCTGTGGGACGTCAACGTCTCCTATGTCGAGAACGATTCCATGTCCGCCCGCTTCGGCGAGGAGGGGCACCAGGAGACATATGTCGGCTTCGTGAAGCAGCTGACCACCAAGCCGGTGGTGAGCGTCGGCCGCTTCACCTCGCCCGATGCGATGGCGAGCCTGGTGAAGCGCGGCATCGCCGATTTCATCGGCGCGGCGCGGCCCTCCATCGCCGACCCGTTCCTGCCCGCCAAGATCGCCGAAGGCCGCGAGGAGGACATCCGCGAATGCATCGGCTGCAACATCTGCCGCAGCTCCAACAACATGGGCGCGCCGATCCGCTGCACCCAGAACCCGACCATGGGCGAGGAATACCGTCGCGATTGGCACCCGGAGCGCATCGCGCCGGCCGGCGGGTACAAGGACGATAGCGTGCTGGTGGTGGGCGGCGGGCCCGCCGGCCTCGAATGCGCGCTGTCGCTCGGCCGGCGCGGCTATCGCGTGGCGCTGGCCGAAGCCGGGCGCGACCTCGGCGGGCGCATCAACCGCGAATCGCGCCTGCCGGGCCTCGCCACCTATGCCCGCGTGCGCGACTGGCGCCTGAGCCAGATCGCCAAGCTCGCCAACATCGAGATCTTCCGTGAATCGCGGCTCGACAAGGAGCAGGTCCTGGAGATGGGCTATCCCCATGTGGTGATCGCCACCGGCGCCACCTGGCGGCGCGACGGCATCGGCTTCAACGCCCATTTCGCGGTGCCCGGCACCGAGGCGCCAAGCGTGCTGACGCCCGAAGACGTGATGGCCGGCGCCACGGTCGAAGGGCCGGTGCTGATCTACGACGACGACCATTACTACATGGGCGGCGTGCTCGCCGAAGTGCTGTTGAAGGCCGGCCACCGCGTCACCCTGGCGACGCCGGCGCTCGAAGTCTCGTCCTGGGCGACGATGACCGACGAGCAGTTCAAGGTGCAGGCGAAGCTGCTGTCGCTGGGCCTCGAGCTCATCGTCACGCATCGCCTGGAGGGCTGGCGGGCGGGTGCGGCGACGCTCGCCTGCATCTACACCGGCCGCACGCGCGTGGTCGAAGCCGCCACGCTGCTGAACGTCACCGGCCGCGCGCCCAATGATGCGCTCTACCGCGCGCTGAAAGACGATCCAGCGCGTGACGCCGCCGGCATCAAGACCCTCGCGCTGATCGGCGATGCCCAGGCGCCGGGCGCCGTGGTGCACGCCACCTATGCCGGCCATCGCTTCGCCCGCGAATTCGGCGAGGCGATCGATCCCGACCAGATGCCCTATCGCCGCGAGCTGGTTTTCGTTCCTTGATGGAGGTGCCGCGATGACCGAGGCCGCCCCCAACCCCGCCATGACGCCGCGTCGGCGCGAACGCCGCGTGCCGCAGGTCGGCGTGCGGCAATTGCCCTTCGCCCGCGTCTACAACCGCTACAAGCCGATCGAGGTGCTGAGCGCCGACCATATCGAGGCGATCCACCGCGCCGCCCTGAAGCTGCTGCGCGAAACCGGCATCGAGGTGATGCAGGAGCCGGCGCGCAGGATCCTGAAGGCGGCCGGCGCGGAGGTCGACCTCGCCAATGATCGCGTGCGCCTCGACCCGGAGCTGGTCGAGGGCGCGATCGCCAAGGCGCCGGCGAGCTTCGAGATGCAGGCGCGCAACCGCGCCTATGACATCGGCATCGGCAAAGGCGAGATGATCTTCGCGGCCACCGGCGGACCGGCCTTCGCCCATGATTGCGACCGGGGAAAAAGGCCCGGCACCTATGCCGACATGTGCGACTATCTGAAGGTCGTGCATCAGCTGAACGTGCTGCATCAGGAAGGCGGTTGCCCGATCGAGCCGACCGATCTGCCGGCCGACACGCGGCATCTCGACTTCTACGAGGCAGCGATCACCACCTCGGACAAGACCTGGCAATGCTGGGCGCTCGGCGCCTACCGTGCAGAGGACGCGGTCAACATGGGCGGCATCGCCTATGGCCTCAGCCGCGCCGAGATGAAGGCGACGCCGATCACCCTCACCATCATCAATTCCAACTCGCCCTTGCGCCTCGATGTCCCGATGTGCGAGGCGCTGCTCGCCATGGGCAAGGCCGGCCAGCCTTTGGCGATGACACCCTTCACCCTCTCCGGCGCCATGAGCCCGGTGACCTTGGCCGGCGCCCTCACCCAGCAGCACGCCGAGGCGCTGGCCATGCTGGCGCTCTCGCAGATCAACGAGCCGGGTGTCCCCGTGCTCTATGGTGGCTTCACCTCGAATGTCGACATGCGCTCGGGCGCACCCGCCTTCGGCACGCCGGAATACACCAAGGCCGCCATGGCCGGCGGGCAATTGGCGCGGCGGCTCAACATCCCCTACCGCTCCAGCAACGTCACCGCCTCCAACATCGTCGACGTCCAGGCGTCCTATGAATCCATGATGTCGCTGTGGGGCGCCATCATGGGCGGAGTCAACCTCATCGAGCACGCGGCGGGCTGGATGGAAGGCGGCCTCACCGCCTCCTTCGAGAAGCTCGTCCTGGACGCCGAGCTGCTGCAGGGCATGCGCGAGTTCCTCAAGCCCATCGCGGTCGACGAAGCGGAGATGGCGCTGGGCGCCATTGCCGAGGTCGGCCCCGGCGGGCATTTCTTTGGCGTCGGTCACACGCTGGAACGCTTCGAGCATGCCTTCTACGAGCCGATGCTCTCCGACTGGCGCAACTACCAGACCTGGCAGAATGCCGGCGGCAAGACCGGCACCGAGCGCGCCAATCTGATCTGGAAGGAGCTGCTGCGCAGCTACGAGGCGCCGCCGATGGACGAAGGCCGGCGCGAGGCGCTCACCGCCTACGTCGCCAAGCGCAAGGAAGAGATCCAAGCCGGCAAGATGCTGCCGGACCCGATCGACTGATCCGCCGCTATTGCCCTTGCGTCCTTCTCGGGTGGGTGTAGCCTGACCCTGCCGCCACTGGCGGATTACCGCCTTTCCCTTGCACTCGTTGAAATCAGGGAGTCGCACATGGCAGAGAGCGTCTACAAGGTCATCGAGCTCATCGGCACCAGCACCGAATCCTGGGAGAAGGCGGCGGTCGCCGCGCTGAAGCGCGCCGGCAAGACGCTGCGCGACCTGCGCGTGGCCGAGGTCGTCGAGCAGGATCTGGTGATGAACAACGGCAAGGTCGAAGCCTTCCGCACCAAGGTCAAGGTCTCGTTCAAATACGAGGATGCGAAGAAGTAGCCGGACTCCTGCACCCTGTCGTCATGGTCGGACTTAGTCCGACCATCCACGAGTCTCTTCGGGCAAAGGTCGGTCTGCGGCAGGCAAACTCGTGGATGGTCGTGCCAAGCACGACCATGACGGCTGAGTGTTGAAGAACGACCTCTAGAGCGTGATGGGTTTGCTTTGAATCGAATGGGGATTCCCGAATCGGGGGATTTTTGATTCAACCTGCTGGCTGGGGAGGAGGCCAGCACGGATGGCAAGGCCCTATTCGAATG
>Ga0268299_1001643_pt1 | contig 35662 bp, 34 predicted proteins | sample NOBtaG_FD_193484 | JGI IMG/M metagenome (GOLD analysis project Ga0268299, IMG submission 193484) | Activated sludge microbial communities from bioreactor in Nijmegen, Gelderland, Netherland - NOB reactor | ecosystem: Engineered > Bioreactor > Aerobic > Activated sludge | place: Netherlands... | reverse complement strand
GCAGTGGTCGATCACGATGGAATGGACGTGGCTGCCGTCGCTGTCAGCGCGGCGACCGCCGGCGGACAGATTTCCGACCCGACGCCGCGCGTGACCGCCGTTTCGTATCGCCCGCGCGCGCGGCTCTTGGTGGCACCACCGTTGCTTCATGCGGCATGCGACCGCACGCGTTCCCCGTCCTGGTCCTGGCGTTCCTCGCGTCCACCGGCAGCGTCTCGGCCACGTGCGGTCCCGACGCGGACCCCGCGATGTCGGTCACGTCCGTGAAGCTCGTGATCACGGGATTCGCGACCGAGCAGGTCGACGACGGCTTTCGTCTCGACGCGGTGCTCGCGCCCGGGACGACCGTCGACCCCGCCACGAGCGGGCTCTCGCTCGAGCTCTCCAACCGGTACGCCGGAACGTTCGCGTCGGCGGACGTCCCGGGTGGCATCGGTTGGCGCGTTCGCGCTCGCGGCGCGGCGTCCTTCTCCGACCCTGGCGGCATCCACGGCGGCATCACGCGCATCAAGCTGAAACCGCTCGCGGACGGAACCCTCGCGATCTCGATCGCCGGCCGTCGCGAGCCGTACGCGCTCTCGACGAGCATCCGGCCGGTGCGGGTCGCGGTCGGCTTCGGTCCCGCGGCGACCGGTCCCGAGTGTGGAGTCGCCCATCTCTCGTACTCGCGCTGCGGGTTCCCGGTCTCGGGCAACGCCATGCGGTGCACGCCGCCGCCGTCGCCGCGGCGTTGCGGCGAGTCGCCCGACGCGCGCGTGCGATGCGACGCCCTGAACGCCGCGGCGGCGCAGGAGGCGTACTTCGTCGCGCACGGCGAGTATTTCGGCGGCGAGTGCTCCGAGTTGCCGGGGTTCACGGCGTCCCCGGAGACGATCTGCGTGACGGCGGGCAGCGAGCTCGCGTTCGTGCTGACCACGGCCGGGCCTTCCGCGTCGATCACGTGCACGTACGAGAGCGCCCCCGACATGGACGACCCGAACCTCGTGTGCTCCTGAGTCGCCGGCGGGCACGCGGCGGAGCCGCGCGCTTGCCGCAACCCGTGAAATCGGCGAAGCCCTTCGCCCATGCGACGACGAACGGTCCGAATGGGTTTCGCGCTCGGCATGGTGCTTGCGACGGTCGGTACGGGCTCGGCGGCGGAGCTCGCGCCGGCGGATCGCGCCGCCGTGTTCAAGGCGGCCGGCTTCAAGCAGCAGGGTGACGCCTGGCGCCGCTGCGAAGAGGAGACGCCGACGGCGTCCTCCCAGCCGGGGTCGATCGAGCTGAAGGATCTGAACGGCGACGGCGCGCCCGAGGCGATCGTCACCGAGTCGAGTCTCTTCTGCTACGGCGGTACGGAAGGCCTGGTCGTCATTCTCACCAAGGACGGCGGCTCCTGGCGGAAGGTGCTCGACGAGACGGGCATGCACCTCGTGAAGGACACGAAGCACGGCGGCTGGTCCGACGTCGAGGTGGGCGGCCCCGGGCTCCAGCGGCAGCCCGTGTACCACTGGAACGGCAAGACGTACGTGACGTCGAAGTAGTTTCGTCCGCTCCGACGAGTCGCCCCATCGCCACGCACTCGCAACCGACGCGGCTCCTCGAGATGGCGCCGCTCTCCGCGGTGGCGCGGATGGCGGCGCCGACGACGCTCGTGATGGCGGTCTCCGCGGTCTCGAACGTCGTCTACACGTACTTCGTGAGCCGGCTCGGCGTCGAGGCGATCGCGGCCGTGTCGCTCGTGTTTCCCGTGTCGCTGCTCGCGATCACGGCGATGGGCGGTGGGATCGGCGCCGGCGCGACGTCGGCGATCGCGCGCGCGCTCGGCGCCGGCGCGCGGGCGCGCGCGGCGACGCTCGGCGGACAGGCGCTCGTGCTCGCGGTGCTGCTCGGCTGGGGGTTCGGGCTCGTCGCCTGGTTCGGCGTCGGCACGCTCTTTCGGCTCATGGGGGCCGACGGCGCGGTGCTCGACGGCGCGACGGTCTTCGCGCGCGTCCTCTTCGGCGGCGTCTGCATCACGTTCTTCGGCATGATGCTCGACAGCGTGATGCGCGCGGAAGGCAACGTGCGCATCCCGGCGACCTGGGCGACGACCTCGATGCTGCTCCAGATGCTCGTCACCCCGCTCTTCATGTTCCGCTTCGGTTGGGGGCTCGTCGGCGGCGCGCTCGCGATGCTGACCTGCCAGGCGATGGCGATCCTGCCGCGTCTCGTCTGGGTGTTCGGGGGACGAGGAGTGGTGCGGCCCGTGGTGCGCGCCGACGGCCCACGGCTCGGCCCGATCCGTGAGATCCTCCGAGTCGGTGTTCCGGCCGCGCTCGCGACCTCGCTCAACAACGTCGGCTTGATGGTGTTGACCGGCGTCGTGACCCGGCTCGGAGCCGCGGATCTCGCGGCATACGGGCTCGGCACGCGGCTCGACTTCGTGCTGATGTCGTTCGGCTACGGTGTCGGGGCCGGCGTGCTGACGCTCGTCGGGCTCGCGACGGGGGCGGCCCGGCCGGATCGCGTGCGCGCGTTCGTCGGGCGCGGCGTCGTGATCGCCGTCGTGCTGCTCGCGGTGCCGGGCGCGATCGTCTGGTGGCGGCCGGACCTCTGGCTCGGCATGTTCACCGACGACCCCGGCATCCACGAGATCGGGACGCTGTACTTCCGGACGATCGCGCCGACCTATCCCTTCATGGGCGTCGGCATGGTGATCGCCTTCGCGTTCCAAGGGCTCGGCCGCGCGACGCTGCCGCTCTTCGTGACGGTGGCACGCATCGCGGCCGTGCTCACGGCGGCAATCGTGTGCACGCGCACCTTCGGACTCGGCGAGCGCGCCGTGTTCACCGTGATCGCGATCGGCAACGTCGCGGGCACGCTGCTCCTGGGGGCGCTCTTCCTCGTGACCCAGCGCGGGTCGGCAACGGCCGCGCGCGATGCTACCTGAGGTCCCATGCGCGCGATGGAGCTCTCGCGTCCGGGGACGCCGCTCGCCGCGGTCGAGCGCGATCCGAGCGCGCCCGGTGCCGGTGAGATCGTCGTCGCGGTGAGCGCGTGCGGTGTCTGCCGGACGGATCTGCACGTCGTCGACGGCGAGCTCTCCGATGCGCGGCTTCCGATCGTGCCGGGGCACGAGGTCGTGGGGCGGGTCGTGCGTCGCGGCGACGGCGCCGATCGGTTCGCGGTCGGGACGCGCGTCGGCGTGCCGTGGCTCGCCTGGACCTGCGGGGCGTGCCGCTTCTGCGCGCACGGGCGCGAGAACCTCTGCCCGCACGCGCGCTTCACGGGCTACACGCGCGACGGCGGCTATGCCGACGAGATCACGGTCGACGAGCGCTACGCGTTCGCGCTCGGCGCGCTCGCGGGTGACCTCGACGACGCGCACGCGGCACCGCTGCTCTGCGCCGGGCTCATCGGCTACCGGTCCTTGAAGCTCGCCGGCGACGCGGAGCGCCTCGGGCTCTACGGTTTCGGCGCGGCGGCGCACATCGTGGCGCAGATCGCGCGTCATCAGGGCCGCGAGGTGCACGCGTTCGTGCGGCCGGGAGATGAAACCGCCAAACGGTTCGCGCTCGATCTCGGCGTCGCGTGGGCGGGCGACGCCGGCGCGACCCCGCCCGCGCCGCTCGACGCGGCGATCATCTACGCGCCGGTCGGCGCGCTCGTGCCGCAGGCCCTCCGCGCCACCGCGCCGGGCGGGGTCGTGGTCTGCGCCGGCATCCACATGAGCGACATTCCGGCGTTTCCGTACGCGCTCCTCTGGGACGAGCGCAGCGTCCGCTCGGTCGCGAACCTGACGCGCGCGGACGGGGAGGAGTTCCTGGCGCTCGCGGCGACGGTGCCGCTCGCGACGACCGTCACGACCTACGCTCTGGCCGACGCGAATCGTGCGCTCGCCGATCTGCGCGACGGCCGCGTGAGCGGCGCGGCGGTCTTGGAGCCTACGGCAGCGTGATGCCGCCGGCCGTCAGCAGCTCGCGCCACCGTGGCAGCTCGGCCTCGAGCGCCTGCTCGACACGGCACTCGTGCTGGCGGTTCAGGCACGAGGCGACCGCGGCCGCGTCGTCGAGCTGACCCGCGCCGAGCCCGCCGCACTCGAGCCTCCGCTTCTGGACGCCGAAGCCGATGCCCTCGTCGGACAGCAGGGTCGCGAGGTCGAGCGGCGGCGCCGCGCACGATTTCGCAATGGCCGCCGCGAGCTTCTGCTCGAGCCCGCCCGGCCCCGTGAGCTTCGCGAGCGCCTTCCCGCACGTCTGCTGCGCCTTCGGCAGGCACTTCGGATCGCCGGCCTTTTCCTGTTGGCACTTCGAAACCGCGAGCGCGCACCCCTGGGCGAGCTTCAGTTTGCCGCTCACGAACTTGGCGCCCGCCTTGGTGAGGGTCTTTTCGCACGCGACGGCCTTCTTCTGGTCGGCCGGGTCGAAGCGGCCGACGCCCTGTCCGTCGGCCACGCCTTCGATGCACGGGAAGGCGTTGGCGTCGATCTGCGTGAGCTGGATCAACTCCTGGGCTCGTGGCTCCTGCATGTTCACGATCTGCTGGGCGCGGCAGACGTGCAGCGATCCGGCGCACGCGGCGACATCGTCGATCGACGCGAGCGAGGGGAACCCGGCCTCGGCGCAGACTTGCTGCTCGTTCCCGAAACCGAGGCCGGCCTCGGCGAGCAGATCGTCGGTCGCGAGCGCGGGGGGGCCGCACTTCGCCCGCAACGTCGTCGCGTACTTCGCGAGATCGGCCTGGCGTTTCACGAACGCCGCCTGACAGACCTTGGTCCCCTTGGCGAGACACTTGGCGTCGCCCGGCTTCTGCTGCACGCAGGTGAAGGCGGTCTGCATGCACTTGTGCAGGCGCTTGATCTCGCCGTTCACGAGCTTCGCCCCGGCCTTGGCGAGCGTCGCGGCGCACTTGCCGAGCGCTTTGCCGCGTTGCGGGTCGCCGAGGCTCGTGCCGCCGGCGTCGAGGAGCGGGCGGCACGCCGGGGTGTCGTCGCGGTCGACGAGCCCGTCGCCGTCGTCGTCGAGGCAGTTGTCGCAATCCTCGGGGACCGGCTGCCGCTCGAACGCGCCGATGTCGCAGCGGGCGTTGACCGGCCTCGGAAGGCCGCGCTGATCGGTCGTGAGGTCGACGTTCAGGGCGTCCTTGCAGCCGGCGGGATCGCCGCCCTCGATCGCCGGGCTCCCGACGAGCAGCGCGAGCGTCGTCGTGCCGTTGCCGTTCGGGTCGACCTCCTGGCCGGCGAGGAGCACGTCGAGCCCGACGAGGTCCCCGGTCGTCGTCGTGACGCTGCATCCGCCCGTGTCGCCGTAGAGATTGTAGCCGAGCGACGTGATCGGACCCGCGCAGTCGGTGCCCGCGGCGGCGGTGTTGTCGGAGAGAATCGAGTTCGCGAGCGTGACCGTGCCGCCGTTGCCGCTCGCGAGGGCGACCCCGCCGCCGCTCTGCGCGAAATTCCCGGCGATCGTGACGTTCCGGAGCACGACGTCGGCGCCCCCGAGGTTGGCGATCGCGCCGCCCTGGTTGCCGGCGGTGTTGTTGGTCAAGGTCGCGTTCGCGATTCGGAACGTGCCGTTGGTGTGCCCGGCGTAGATGGCGCCGCCGTGATTGGCGACGGCGCTGAATTGGGCCAGGTTGCCGATCAGCTCCGAGCGCGTGATCGTGTAGGTCGCGCCCCCGAGGTCGCTGATGCCGGCGCCGAGGCTGTCGTCGGTGTTGACCGCGGGCGAGGTTCCGTTGCCGGAGACGGCGGAGTCCGTGATCGTGACCGTCGCGGCTCCGAGCGTCAGGATGCCGCCGCCGACCGCGCCGCCGCCGCCCCCGCCCCCGAAGTCGACGGCGGAGTTCGAGCCGACGTAGGTGCGGTCGAGGGTGAGCGTCGCCGCGCCGTCGAGCGCGATGGCGGCGCCGCGCGATGCGAGGTTGTTGACGACGAAGCTGCGGGTGAGCGTGACGACCGCGCCGGCCGGCTCGACGAAAATGCCGGCGCCGATGCCGGCGATGCCGCCGCTCACGATGCAATCCTCGAGCGTGAGCTGCGGCGTCGAACCCAAAACCGCGATGTTGCCGCCGCGGCTCGTCAGACTGTTGCGGCCGCCCGAGTCGCCGTTGCTGATGGTGAGATCCCGAAAGGTCACGTTCGCGGAGCCGCCGATGGCGAAAATGCGGAAGGTCGGCGCCGCGCCCGATCGGGAGATCGTCGCGCCGTTGCCCTCGATCGTGAGCGCGCTCGTGATCGCGGGAAGCCCGGTGCCCGTTTCGGCCGCCGTGGTGAGCGTGTAGGAGCCGGTGTCGGCGAGGATGATCACGTCCGTCGTGCCATTGCCGTTCGCGGTATCGATCGCGGTGACGAGGGCGGCGACGTCGCCGTTCGCGATGGTGAAGTCCACCGCTCCCGCCGGACCGGCAAGCAGGAGAAATCCCAAGGCGAAGACCCGTCCGACCATGGTGGCGCGCATGCGGGACGCTCTACCCGCCTCGTCCGCCGAAGTCATGTGTCGATGCCCCAGGGTTTGATTCTCGACCGCATCCTCCCTACAGATGATGCGCCGGGTCATCCGGCCGGGAGGCGGGGGTCGCCAATGGATCTTTTTCAGACCTGCTACGACTATCAGGAGCCGGGCTTCATACGGGCAGCGGGTGTCTACCCGTTCTTCCTACCCCTCGAAGGCTCGGAGGGGCCCGTCGTCACCTACCGGGACAAAGAGGTGGTGATGATGGGGTCGAACAACTACCTCGGCCTGACGCATCACCCGCGGGTCCGCGAAGCGGCAAAGCAGGCGATCGATCGGTACGGCACGGGCTGCACCGGCTCGCGCTTCCTGAACGGCAACCTCGACCTCCACGACAAGCTCGAACACGACCTGGCGACGCTCTTCGGCTACGAGGAGGCGTTGGTGTTCGCGTCGGGCTTTCTCGCCAACGTCGGCGTTCTCGCGGCACTCGGCTCGGTTCCCGGGGCGGTGATCTTCTCCGAACGTGAGAACCACGCGAGCCTGATCGACGGGACGCGGCTCGCGCGCGGCGAGGTGCGACTCTTCAACGATCTCCAGGATCTCGAGAAGCAGCTCGCGGCCGGTGGCGACGATTGGTCGCATGCGCTGGTCGTCTGCGACGCGGTCTTCTCGATGACGGGCCGGGTGATGGATCTCCGTCGCCTCGCCGCGCTCAAGCGCCGGTTCAAGTTCAAGCTCTACGTCGACGACGCGCACGGCATCGGCGTGCTCGGCGCCGACGGCCGCGGCGCCGTGTTCGATCAGGGCGTACGCGCCGACGTCGATCTCCTCTTCGGCACCTTCAGCAAGTCGCTCGCGAGCCTCGGCGGCTTCGTCTGTGGCGAGAAGCGCGTCATCGACTGGCTCCGCCACAAGACCCGCTCGCTGATCTTCACCGCGGGCCTGCCGCCGGCGTCGGTCGCGGCCGCGCTCACCGCGCTCCAGGTCATGAAGGACGAGGCGGGCGAGCTGCGCACGAAAGTGTGGGCGAACACCCGCTACTGGCGTGATGGTCTCGACGCGCTCGGGTACTGCACGATGGGGTCGACGACGCCGATCGTCCCCGCGATGATCGGCTCCGAGTCGCTGGCGTTCCGGATCGCGCGGGATCTGTTGGATCTCGGCGTCTTCGCGATCCCGGTACCGTATCCGGTCGTGCCGTACGGGCAGTCGCTCATTCGGACGAGCGTGATGCCGACCCACACACGGGAGCACCTCGACCGCGCGCTGGATGCGTTTGCGACCATACGGAAGCGCTACGCGATCCCGGAGTTCGACCCCGAGAACCTCCCGGTCGCGGATCAGATGGATTGGTCGTCGTTCCTGCCCGACGAAGCGAAGTCGGCGTAGTCGACCGTCAATCGGCCGCGTCGTCTCCCGGGGCTGACGGCCCGAGACGGTCGACCTCGGCCCAGAGCGCGTCGAGATCGAGCGTGAGCTCGCCGCATCCGGGAATCGTTTCGAGCCGGCCCTCGGACGCGCCGAGCGCGCGGACGTAGCGGCCGTCGCCGCCGAGCTCGTAGATCTCGAGCGTGCGGAGCGCGGGATCGACGATCCAATAGTAACGGACGCCGAAGCCGGCATAGTCGGGCATCTTCTCGACCCGATCACGGCGCGCGTCGCGTGCGGTCGGCGTGACGATCTCGACCATGACGTCGGGCGGCGTGCGCACGGCGCCCACTCCCGGCGGCACGGCCCCGCCGGGGAGATACATGCTGACGTCCGGCTTCCGGCCGCGGCGCGCCCCGACCACGAACTTCGCTTCCGAGGCAAACACGAAGCCGCGGCCCTTGCCGAGCCATGTCCGCAGGGTGAACAGCAGCCACGACACGACCATCTCGTGCCTCAGGTCGGGCATCTCCTCCTCCACGAGGCACCCGTCGACCAACTCACCGGGCTCGTCCTCGGGGAGGTTCACCCACTCCGCGATCGTCATCCGGCGTTCGGTGTCCGACCCGTGTTCGGGAGGTGTCGGCGTCACGGCTTCGGACGGTACCATGGCGCGACGGATAGCCGCCACGCGTTTCGCGCGCGACGCTGCGAGTAGCGGGTCAGAGCCAGCCGGCGGCGCGGTACCACTCGCCGGTGGCCCGAAGACCGGTCGCGAGATCGGTCGCGGCTCGCCAGCCGACGGCGCCGGTGAGGGCGGCGGGCGAGCACGTCCACGCGTCGGCGAGCAGCTCGTTCGCCTTGTCGAGGCTCAGCAACGTCGCGCGGCGGGCGAGCTTCGCGGCCGTGCCGCTCACGAAGCAGATCGGCCGCACGAGCGCGCGCGGCAGCGGCAACACGCGGGGTCGCGTCGCGAGCGCCGCGCCGATGCCTTCGACGAGCGCGCGGGCCGTCGTCGTCTCGGGGTGCGCGGGGTAATACGCGGCGGCCGGTGGCATGTGCTCGAGGCACGTGACGATCGCATCGGCGAGATCGGCCGCGTACACCATCGAGAGCCGCTGGGTACCGCCGCCGAAGAGCGGCGCCACCCCGAGCGCGGCGAGCTTGAAGAGGCGCAGGAACTCGCGATCGTGCGGACCGTAGACGGCCGGCGGTCGCAGGATCACCCACGGCACGTGCAATTCGCGCACGTGCGTTTCGCCCGCGAGCTTGCTCCGTCCATAGTCGCTGACCGGGTGCGCGGGTTCGGCGCCCGTGAGCGGGGCGCCGAACGGCGCCGGCCCCGCCGCCGCGAGACTGCTCACGTACACGACGCGCCCGACGCGCCCGCGCGTCGCGCGCACGACGTCGACGATCGCCCGCGTGCCGTCCGCATTCACCGCGAACAGCTCCCGCCGACTCCGCGCCGCCGTGAGCCCCGCGAGATGCACCACCGCGTCGGCACCGTCGCACCCACGCGCCAGCGCCGCCGTGTCGCCGAGATCGCCTTCGACGAGCGTCGGCGCGGGCGCCGCGAAGGCCGCCGTCTTCCGCACATCACGCACGAGGCACACCGCCTCGTGCCCCCGCGCCCGCAACGCCGCCACCGTATGAATCCCGATGAACCCGGTCGCTCCCGTGACGAACACCCGCACGCTCGCCGCCTACATCACACGAGCCAGAGAAGAAAACGCGAGCGGGGCATGGGCGTGCGTGCGTCGTGTGGGTCACGTCGAACGCAACGCCACGGGCGCGCGGAGTGAGGGACGGCGGAGGGAGCCGATCTCGGCGACGAGCGTAAGATCGCAAGTGCGTCCGCGAGACGCCGTTCGCCCAACGAGCCCCATGCGCCCATTCTCGAACATCGAATGATGAGCCCGCGAGCACGCGACGCGCCGACCACACGCGAGTACGCCGTAGGCGACCGGAGGCGTCCCTCACTCCGCGCGCTCGCACCGTCGCCGCGCTTCGACGTGAACCACCCACGCGACCCCGGCCGCGACCCGCGCTTGACGCTCCAAGGGGTGCATGCGACACGACCCGCTTGCGCGCCGGCGTAATCAGCATTCCTCTCATCGATCGGTACGTCGCGCGCGAAGTAGCCGCGCACGCGTTCGGCGGCTTCGCGGTCGTGCTCGCCATCTTCCTCGTCACGCGCCTCAGCACGCTCCTCTCCGACGCCGCGATCGGCAATCTCCCGGGCGGCGTTCTCGCCTCGCTCCTCGCGCTCCGCACCGTGATGGCGCTGCCGTCGCTCCTGCCGGCGGTGCTCTACCTCGGCGTGCTCCTCGCGATGAACCGGATGGCACGGGATCGCGAGATCCTCGCGATGGAAACCGCCGGCCTCACGCCCGGACGGCTCGAGCGCGCCGTGCTCGGCTGCGCGCTCGTCGCGGCGGCGGGCATCGCGCTGCTCTCGTTCACGGGACGACCTTGGGCCGCCGCGCGCTTCAACGAGGTGCGTGATCAGGCGATCGCCGACGCGGGGCTCGAGGACATCACGCCCGGCGTCTTCTACGAGCTGCACTCGGCGGCGCGCGAGGTCGTCTTCGCCGAGACGCGCTCCGCGAGCGCGCCCGAGTATCTCGAGAACGTCTTCGTCCAGCGCCGGAACGAGCGGGGCATCGCCGTCTTTTCGGCGGCGCGCGCGGTCGAGTCGCGCGACGCGGGCAGCCGGAACCTCGTACTCGAGGATGGCTTCCAGTACGAGCTCGATCCGGACGGCACCAAGCACACGGTCACGCAGTTCGAACGGCTCGCGATGCAGCTGCCGCTCGCGCCGAGCGAGCCGGAGCTCGGGCTCGAGAAGAGTCTCGGCCTCGGTGCGCTGTTCTCGAACCGCGATCCCGAGGCGCGCGCCGAGCTCCAGTGGCGGAGCGCGATGCCGATCTCCGCCGTGCTGCTCTGTCTCCTCGCCGTGCCGCTCGCGCGGACCGACGCGCGCGGGGGCAGGGCGGCGCGCGTCTTCCTCGCCGCGTTCTTGTACGTCGCCTACCGCACGCTGCTCGGCACCGCGAAGAGCTGGGTCGCCGACGGCGTGTTGCCCGCGGCGCCCGGCCTCTGGGTGGTGCACGGCGCGTGTCTCCTCGTCGCCGTCGCGCTCGCGCGCTCGCAGCGCATGGTCCCGGCGTGAACCTCGTCGATCGCCATCTCGCGCTCACGATCATCCGGCACTTCGCGTGGGCGCTCGCGGGTCTGCTGTCGGTGTTCGCGGTGGTGAACCTGACGGAAGAGTTGCGGGCCGCGGGGAGCCCGGGCTGGGGCGTCGGCCGCGCGCTCTGGTTCGTCGTGCTGACGTTGCCGACCGAGGCGTACACGCTGCTGCCGGCGGCGGCGCTTCTCGGTACCGTGCTCGGGCTCGGGCGGCTCGTGAACGATCAGGAGATCGTCGCGCTCGAAGCGGCGGGCGTCTCGCCCTGGCGCATCGCGCGCGCGGCGCTCGGAGCGGCCGTCCTGCTCGCGTGCGGCGGCATGGCGCTCGGCGAGCTCGTCGCGGCGCCGCTCAGCCAGCGGGCCCATGCGCAACGCGCGCTCGCGATGTCGGGCGGCCGCGTGCTCAGCACGGCGTCGGGACTCTGGCTCCGCGACGGGTCGCGCTTCGTGAACGTCGGTGCGCTCCGCTCGGACGGCTCGCTCGGCGAGGTCTACCTGTTCGACTTCGCCGGCGGCCGCGAGCTCGTGCGGTTCACGCACGCGAAGAGCGCGGCGCCGATCGACGGTCGCTGGCAGCTCCAGGATCTTCGCGAGAGCTCCTTGACCGACGATACGTCCGTCGATCGCGTGCTCGCGACCGCGCCCTGGACGACCGAGCTCGGTCCGAAGCGCATGCAGGCGCTCTGGCTCGAGCCGCGCGACCTCTCGCTCGCGGAGCTCCGGCGGACGATCGCGACCCTCCGATCCCAGCGCCAAAATCCGCTCGGCCACGAGGTCGCGTTCTGGCGGCGCGTCAGCGCTCCGGTGTACATGGGGGTGATGGTGCTCCTCGCGGTGCCGATGGTGATGGTGCGTGGGCGGACGGTGCGGATCGGCGAGCGCGCGACGCTCGGCGCGCTGGTCGGGCTCGGCTTCCAGATGTCGCAGGAGATGTTCACGAATCTCGGGCTCGTGCTCGGCTGGCCGCCGATCGTGATCGCGCTCGTGCCCGCGCTGCTCGCGCTGTCCCTCGTCGCGGTGCTCTTCCGCCGCCAGGGGGTGCAATGAGCGGCACGGCGCCGGTCTACATCGTCGACCGGACCGGCGTGCGCCTCTGGGGACTCGACGGCGCCGAGCGCATCACGCGCCAGCTCCGCCAGGTCGGCGTTCCCAGCGTGCTCCGCGATCTCGGAGCGGCGACGGCAGGCTCGGTCGTGCTCGTGCGCAGCGACTACGTGTTCGAGGAGCGGACGCTCGCCGACCTGATCCGCCAGCCGGGCGTGGTCGTGACCGCGTCGGCCTCCAATGGCACGCGCGCGCCGATCGTGGCGGCCCACGTGGTGGTCGCCGACGCGGCGACCGCGCGCGCGGTGCTCGAGGGTGCGGCGGACGCGGGGGGGCTGAACGGCGTCGTCGTGCGCAGTCCGGAAGATCTCTCGACGTCGTTCGTCAGGAAGCTCCACAAGGCGGTGCCGCCCGTCGTGCTGGCCGCGCGCCCCGAGCGTGCCGCCGCGCTCGAGCGCCATCTGTTCGACGGCTCCTACAAGGGTGTCACCGATCTCGTGACGAAGTGGCTGTGGCCGCGACCGGCGCGCGCGGTCGTCGGCATCTGCGCGCGGAACGGCATCTCGCCGAACATGGTCACCTCGGTGAGCTTCGCGCTCGTCGTCGCCGCCACGCTCTGCTTCGCGTACGGATGGTTCGGAACGGGTCTCCTCTGCGCGTGGATCATGACGTTCCTCGACACGGTCGACGGCAAGCTCGCTCGCGTCACCGTGACGTCGACGCGCTTCGGCCACTACTTCGACCACAGCATCGACACCGTGCACCCGCCGATCTGGTACTTCGCGTGGGCCTGGGGGGCCGTCGGCGGTCCGCCATGGGACTACGCGCCCCATCTCGGCGCGATCCTGGCGTTCTACGTCGCGGGGCGCTTGATCGAGGCGTTCTTCAAGCGCTTCGTCGGCAGCACGTCGATGTTCGCGTGGCGGCCGTTCGACTCGTATTTCCGCCTGATCCTGGCGCGTCGGAACCCGAACCTCATTTTATTGATGGCCTCCTATCTCGCCGGAAATCCAGGCTTCGGAGTCACGTTGGTGGCGATCTGGACGGTGGTGTCGACGATCGTGCTGACGGTCAGGCTCGTACAGGGTGCGATCGCGCGCGGGCGCGGCGGCAAGCTCCGCCCGTGGCTCGAGGAGGTCGGCGACGACCGGGGTACGCTGCCGGGGTGGGCTCGTCCGTTCGTCGCGGACCTTGCCGCCGTACGCCATCTCGTGCAGTAAGCACGGGTTGGCCGCCTTCGGACCACAGGCCCGGAAGCTCCAGCCCGATCCGCTCGACGCCGAGGCGCGGGCGCCGCGCATCACGGGCGAGGAGCCGCGTCGCGAGCCACTGCGGGTCGCGATGATCAGCAACCCGACGAGCGGCCGGAACAAGCGCGGGCTGCTGAGCGCGATCCGTTCGCTCCTCCGCGATCATCCGGACGTGCCGCACTTCGAGGAGCGCACGTTCGAGGGGATCGCCGGCGCGACCATCGCGGCGCTCGAGGGCGAGCCCGAGATCGTCGTCGTGAACGGCGGCGACGGCACCGTGCAGACGGTGCTGACGAGCCTCCTCCGGTCGCCGATCGATCGCCTGCCGCTCCTGGCCGTCCTGCCCGGCGGCACGACCAACACGACCGCCCGGAACGTCGGCTACGGGACGCGTCCGCTCGCGGCCCTCGGCACGCTGCTCGGGGCGTCCGCGGAGGGGCGGGTCGCCGGCCACGTCGAGCGGCGCGCGATCCTGCGCGCGGATCTCGAGGACGGCCCGCAGTACGCGATGATGTTCGGCGCGGGCGCGGTCTATCACGGCATCGTGTTCGCGCGCGGTCAGCTCGCGTCGCACGGCATGCGCGGTCAGCTCGGCGCGGGCATCGCGCTCGCGACGTTCCTGACGCGCGTCTTCACCGGGCGCGCCGGCACCATGTTTCCGCCGCTCGACGCCGACATCCACCTCGACGGCGTGCGCTTGCCGCCGACGACGTACTTCGGGCTCCTCGTGTCGACCATGGATCGTCAGTTCCTCGGCATGAGCCCGTACTGGGGGACCGGTCCCGGCCCGCTTCGGCTGAGCGCCATGCGGGTGCGCCCCGAGCACCTCGCGCGCGCGATCGTGCCCGCGCTCCGCGGCCGCGAGAGCCGGTGGCTCCAGCCCGAGTACGGCTACCGCAGCCACAACGTGGACGAGGTCGCCGTGACGTTCCGCGGCGGTTTCACGCTCGACGGCGAGCTGTTCGAGCCCGCGGCGCGCGAGCGGCGGTTGCTGCTGACGGCGCGCCAGGTCGGGTACTTCCTGCGGGCGACGACGTGAGCGCGCTCGCGACGATGGTCGCGGCCGAGCTCGATCGGCCGGTGCCGGCGGGGGCGCACGCCCTCACCGAGGCGTTGCGGGAGCGGTACGGATCGGCGCTTCGCGCGGTCGTGATGTACGGCTCGAATCTCCGCGCCGGGGACGATCGCGAAGGCGTGCTCGATCTCTACGCGCTCGTGACGAGCTACCGGGATGCGTTTCCCGGCCACCCCCTGCTCGCCGCCGCGAACCGGCTGCTGCCGCCGAACGTCTTCTATCTCGAAGCGGGAGAGTCGGCGCGCGTCGTTCGCTGCAAATACGCGGTGCTGGCGCTCGACGACCTGCCGCGTCTCACGACGTCCGCGATCACCGAGCCGTACTTCTGGGCGCGCTTCGCGCAGCCGTGCGCGCTCGTGTGGGCCGCCGACGACGCCGCGCGCGCGACCGTCGTGCGCGCGCTCGCGGAGGCGGTCGCGACCTTCGTCCGGTTCGCCGTGCCGTTCGCCGACGCCGCCTTCGACGCCCGCGCGCTCTGGACCGCCGGCTGGCAGGCGACGTACGGCGCCGAGCTCCGTCCGGAGCGGACCGGCAAGGGCGGTTCCCTCTTCGACGAGAACGCCGAACGCTTCGAGCAGGCGACCGCGCTCGCGCTCGCGACGCTGCCGTGGGCGGTCGCGTGCGAGACGCGGGAGGGACGCACCACCTACCGGGTCGCGCTCCCGGTTCCCGCCCGCAGGCAGGCGACGCGCGCGTGGCGCCACCGCAGGCTCAAAGCCAAATCATTGTTCCTGCTGAGAATTCTGCGAAATGGGCTGATCTTCGAAGGCGGCGTCGACTACGTGCTCTGGAAGATCCAACGCCATTCCGGCGTGGCGACGGACCCGACCTGGCGGGAGAAACGCCACCCGTGGCTCGCGCTCGGCGCGGAGGCCTGGCGCCTCTATCGCGCGCGCGCTTTTCGCTGAGCCGGCGGGGAGTTTGCGGCCATCGGCCGCGATCGGACGTCCGTGGCTGGTCGCGTGGCCAAGCCGCAATGCGTTTGACGCACCGAGGAATGTCTGACACACGCTCGTAGCACTTTGTTCATCACCGCCGGGTGATCTCTGGGGTCGGGCGGGCTACGGCGGGTCACGGGTCTATCTGAAGGACGGGGTTTGAAGGGGATCATTCTTAGTGCGGGTCAGGGCCGCAGGCTTGGGCCGCTGACGACGGATCTACCGAAGTGCCTGCTGAACATCGGCGGGCGCACGGTGCTGGAATGGCAGCTGCGCATGCTGCAGAGCGCGGGCGTGCATCACGTCGTCGTGGTGACCGGCTTCGGCGCGGCGGCGGTGGAGCGGCAGCTCGCGGAGATCACGCCGCCCGGCATGCAAGTCCGGACGCTCTTCAACGAGCTCTATGATCGCGCCGACAATCTCGTCAGCTGCGCGGTCGCGAGCTCCGAGATGGGCGAGGACTTCATGATCATCAACGGCGACACGCTGGCCGAGGCCACCGTCGTCGAGCGGCTCCTCGCGAGCCGGCCGACGCCCGTCGCCATGGCGATCGCCCGGAAGGACGCCTACGACGCCGACGACATGAAGGTTTCGCGCTCGGGCGCGCGCGTCACGCGGGTCGGGAAGGACCTCGATCCCGAGGATTCCCACGGCGAGGCGATCGGCTTCTCGATCTACCGGGGCCGCGGCCCGGCGCTCTTCACGGCCGCGCTCGACGAGATCCTGCGCCAGCCGGAGGGATCGCGACGGTGGTACCTGTCGGCGGTGAATCTGCTGGCTGGGCGAGGTCACGTGCACGCGGTCGGCATCGACGGGGCGCGCTTCGCCGAGATCGATTTCCCGGAGGATCTGCCGAAGGCCCGGGCGCTCGTCGCCGGATTGAAGCAGGCCCCGACCGTCCCGAATGCGTGGACGATCCCCGACGGTGTCAGCGGCACGCACGACGAGCCCTCCTCCGGGCTCGAGGCGATGCCCGCCGGCAGCGACCGGTAAACGAGCCGTGCGCGAAGGATACGTCCTCACCGACGAGCCCATTCCCCATCTCGGCCGGGCGCGGGAGATCATCAAGCGTCACCCCGAGGTTCGGGATCTTTTCGGCCCGTATCCACTGTCGGCTCTATACGTTTCAGCCGTCGTGATCTTTCAGCTGACCGTCGCGTGGCTCCTCCGCGACGCCCATTGGCTCCTGGTCGTGGCGGCCGCCTACTGCGTCGGTGCCTTCGCGAGCCATTCGCTTTTCGTGCTGATCCACGACGCCAGCCACAACCTGATCCTCAAGGGCACCCGCGCGAACCGCCTGATCGGCATCCTCTGCAACGTCGGCCAGGGCTTCCCGAGCGCGATGTCGTTTCGGACCTACCACCTGCTGCACCACTGGCACCTCGACGAGTACGATTACGACGCCGACCTAGCCTTCCACTGGGAGGCGAAGCTGGTGGGCAACTCGCCGGTCCGGAAGGCGCTCTGGTTGCTCGTCTTCGGCGCCATCGAGACCATCCGGCCGCTCCGCATCCAGACCGCGTTCACCGACGCCTGGATGGTCGCCAACGTGGTCTTCGTCATCGCGGTCGACCTTCTCGTCTGGGAATACTGCGGTACCGCCGGCCTCGCGTACGTCCTGCTCTCCACGTTCTTCGGCATCGGCCTGCACCCGCTCGGGGCACGCTGGATCCAGGAGCACTACACGTTCGTGAAGGGACAGGAGACGTATTCGTACTACGGCATCCTGAACCGTCTGGCGTTCAACATCGGCTACCACAACGAGCACCACGACCTCGTGAAGGTGCCGTGGGTGCACCTGCCGAAGGTGAAGCGGATGGCGCCCGAGTTCTACGACCATCTGTTCGCGCACCGGTCGCTGACGTGGGTCCTGTTCCAGTGGCTCTTCAATCGCGACCTCGACCTCTTCACCCGCATTACCCGCGAGCGTGACCGCGGCCGCGCCGTCGTGACCGTCGCCGACGACGAGACGCTCGAAGCGCGCGTCGCCGTCGCCTGATCGCGACGCCGTCCGATGAGCATCCCGGTCCCCGTCGAGCGACTACGTGAGGCGCTCGCGGAACGAGGCGACGCCGCGTACCTCCTGACCGTTTCCGACGAGGCTCGCGCGCACGCCGTGCACGCCCCGATCCGTTGGGAGGGCGACGTGCTCGTGGTCGAAGCCGGCAAGCGGACACTCGCCAATGCCGCGGCCCGCCCCGGGGTCTCACTCCTCGCGCCGGTGCGCTCGCCGGGCGACTACAGCCTCATCATCGACGGCACGGCGGTCGTCGCGGGCGGCGAGATCCGCATCACGCCGACGAAGGCCGTGCTGCACCGGCCTGCCGCGGCGCCGGATCCGGCGGCGCAGTGCGGCCACGACTGCGTCGATTTGTCGAAGCCCTGAGCCCCGGCGCCCGCGCCGTCACTCGCTCTTGGATTGAAACACGCCGTCGTCGTTCCCGCGCGTGTGGCTGCTCGTGAACACGCTCTCCCAGCAGATCCCGGTCGAGCTCACGAGCTGCGCGCGCACCGGCAATCCGAGCGGCATGGTCGGCAGCGTCAACGTCTCGCCGGCGGCGCGCACGCGGATGTCGGCCTGGCCGCTCGCGCCGGCCTTGGCCTCGAGCGCGATCATGCCGCTCGGCGTGCCGGCCTCGTCGCCGTACGCGAACTTCCGAGGGCCGCGCGCGCGCCAGCACGAGCGATCGCCGCAGGTGCCGCCCGATGGCGCGAGACTTTCGGTGACGAGCACGGGCGTTCCCGTCTCGTCGGCCCGTGGCTTTCCGTCGAGCTTCGAGCGCCTCGTCGAAGATGCGCTCACGGGCCCAGCGCCTGCACGAGCTCGAGCTGCTCGCCTTCGGGGCCTTGGTAATAGAAGAGTCGTCAGTTGGCCTTCACGTGCGTCATCCCACGCCGCGCCGACTCGCCTCGAGATCGGCGAGGAGCTGGTTGAAGTCGACGTCGTCCCGGCCACGGTCGACGATCTCGGCTCCTCGCGGCCCTGCGAACCGGCGTGCCCTCATCGTCGGCGAAGCCGTTTCTCGCCGGCGGCGACCCGACCCCGCCGAGGTGGCGTTTCGATTCTGCTGCGGGCGCGTCCGAGCTCGCGGGCCAATGCGATGAAGGCCTTGAGGGCGGCCGACGGGTGGCGCCGGCCGGGATAGTAGAGGCAGAGGCCGGCGAACGGCGGCGTCCAGTCCGCCAACACACGAATGAGACGCCCCGCCGCGATGTCGTCACGCACGTCTTGTTCCAAGAAGAAGCCGAGCCCGATGCCTTCCAGCACTGACGTTCGTGCGAGGCTGGCCTCGTCCAAGGTGAGGGCTCCGCTGACATCGATCTGTACCGTCTGTCCGCGCTTCTCGAACTGCCAGCGATAGAGGGCGCCATTCGGCAGGCGGACACGGATGCAGGGTAGCGTGAGCAGGTCGCGAGGAACGCGCGGCGCCCGATGCTTCGCGAAATACTCCGAGGAGCCGACGACGGCGTATCGCTGTGGGCGCCCGAGCGAAACCGCGATCATGTCGCTCGGCACGAGGTCGGCCAGCCGGACGCCGAGATCGAATCCCTCGGCGACGATGTCGACCAGGCGTTCTTCGGTGACGATATCGACGTGCACTTGCGGATGACGGCGGAGGAACTCCAACACCAGCGGCGAGAGAATATCGCGCGCCGCAGTGGTGAAGGTATTGATGCGTAGCGTGCCCGACGGGGTCGCCTGCCGCGAACGCACGGCCTCCATGGCGCCGTGAACCGCCTGCAATGCGGGACCGACCTCCTCGACGAAAATTCGTCCCGCGTCGGTGAGTGCAACGCTGCGCGTCGTCCGATTGAACAAGCGGACACCGAGGTTTGCTTCGAGCTTTCCGACGGCGTTGCTGAGCGCGGTCGTCGACATCCCGAGCTCGAGCGCGGCGGCACGGAACGAGGTCCTACGCGCGACGGCGATGACGGCATCGAGATCGTTCAGGCCTGGCCTGCGCATTGTCCCGTTTTTCGCAATTCTTCGTCCAGCTTCATGCTGCTTATCGCAACGATTGTCCACGAGTAGTTCGGGAAGGGCAGAAGACGACTGCGAACGAAAGGAGCAGCCATGAACTTACCCGCACCGATCCAAGCCTATTTCGACGCGGACAAGAGCAACGATGCGAAGACGCTGGTTGGCATCTTCGCTCCCCATGCCGTGGTCAATGATGAGAACCGGTCCTACGCCGGTCTCCAGGCCATCGAGTCCTGGTGGCGTGAAGCAAAGATCAAGTACCAGCACGTCACCGAGCCCTTCGAGACGAGCGGCCAGGGCGATGTCACCAGCGTCCGCGCCACGGTGACCGGCGTGTTTCCGGGCAGCCCCATCACGTGCACCTTCGTGTTCCGGCTCGATGGAAACCAGGTCTCGCGATTGGACATCGGCGCATGATCGAACCAGCCGGCTCGGCTGGGCGAACCTCCGATCGGCTAGCCGCGCGTCGTCAGATACGCCTCGGCGACCAGGCGCTGCTCGGGCGTATCGACGTCGAAGCCGGCGGCGGGGTCGGTGAGGAGCACCGGCCGCACGGACAGCCCCGTGCGCGCGAACACGACGCCCGTGAGATCGGCGAGCGAGAGCTGGCCGATCACGAAGCGGAAGAGCGTGCCGTAGCCGAGGATGCGGAGGATGCGCCACGGGCGCTTCCGTTCCGCTTCGACGCTCGCCCACTCGCGGAGCGCGTCGTACCCCTTGGTGCTGAGCAGCGCGTAGAGGTTGCAGCCGCAGAAGCCGCCGTCGCGGAAGCGGAAGACCGTCCGCTTCACGCCGGGAAAGGCGGCGTGCACGATGCCGGCCGGTACGAGGGCGAACGTCGCGTCCGCGTTGATCGCGGTCGCGCGCTCGCAGAAGGCGTCGAGGATCGCCGAGGACAGCAGCGGATGGTCGGCGGTCGTGATGAGCACCGGCGGCGCGAGCCCGAGCTCGCGGATCGCGGCGGCGGCACTGGAGCTCGGCGTGTGGTCGCCGCGGACGTGCTCGACCGCTGGTCCGCCGCCGTCGGCGGGCGCGGCGAAATCACTCGCGAGCATGGGATCGAGGCCGCACACCACGATCCGGTCGATCCACCGATTGGCCCGCAACGTCCGGAGCACGCGCTCCAACATGGCGACGCCGGCGACCGGTGCCAGAACCTTGTTCGCGACGCCCACCGCGGCCGCGACCGGATCGGCCGTGCCCCGGCTCCCTGCCATCACGAGCACGGTGAAACGCGTCTGGGCGGCGGATGCGGGTGCGGTGCTCAGGGCAGCAGCTTCTCGTAGACGCGGTAGGTCTTGTACTGGCGGCCGCCGAGGAGACGCATCACGCGCAGGAGCGGGAAGTTGTCCTCGAGCACCCACCCCATCTCCAGATACTGGAGGCCTTCGCGAGCGGGCGACACGCGTACCGCTTCGATCAAACCGAAGACGAGCGCCATCGCGAGCGAGCTCGTGTGGAACTTCTGCCGCACGCCCATCAGCGCGACGCGCGCCGAGTGTGGTTGCCGCGTCTTCAGGCGCCAGAGCAGCTTCGCCCACCCGAAGGGCAGGAGCTTGCCGCGCAGGTCGCCGATGAGCTCGTTCAGGTTCGGGACGATCACGAGCATTGCGGCGGTTTCGCCGTCGACCTCGGCGAACTGCACGAAATCCTTCGGCACGAGGTACTTGAGCGCGCTCGCCAGCTCGGCGAACTCGGCCTGCGTGAACGGGACGAAGCCCCAGTTGTCGGCCCAGGCATCGCAGAAGACGTCGCTGATGAGCGACGTCTCTTCCGCGAGGCGCGACTTGTCGAGGCACCGGATGCGCACGCGCGCGGCGTCGCGGGCGCGGCGCGCGGCGTCGACCATCGTCTTCGGCGGCGTACCCGCGGCGTCGAGGTGGTAGGCCACCACGTCCTTCGCTTTGTGGTAGCCGAGCGCCGCGACGTGCGGATCGTAGTACCGCCGTCCGTGGCCCGTCAGGAACATCGGAGGATCCTCGAAGCCGTCGATGAGGATGCCGATGTCGCCGTTGATCGACAGATTGAACGGCCCGATCACGCGCGTCATGCCTTGCGCGCGGAGCCACTCCTCGGCGGCGCCGAGCAGGGCGGCGAAGACCGCCGGATCGTCGATTGCTTCGAGCACGCCGAAGTGACCCGTGGCGTCCGCGTAGCGCTCGGTCCGGAGATCGTCGATCTGCGCGGCGATCCGTCCGACGGGCTTGCCGTCACGATACGCGACGAACATGCGCACCTGGGCGTGCTGGAAGAACGCGCTCTTGGGCGAAAAATTGTGGCGTTGCTCGGCGAGCAGCGGTGGCACCCACGCCGGGTCGTCCGCGTAGATCGCGAACGGCAGCTCGACGAAGGCTTTGAGATCGCGTCGCGACGCGACCGGTCTCACTTCGACGGCAGCGGCCTTCCGAGCGTCTCGCGGCGCGCCGCCGGTGGCGGCGGGGGCCGTCCCGGCCACGGTCATACGGACATCACGCGAGGTGCGGCATATGGCACGAGCGCCGAAGGGTCAAGCAAAACGCGGGCGGACGCGGGGTTACCACTCCGGATCGACCCTTGATACAAGCGGCGCCGGATGAAGCTGCTGCTGCTGATTCTGCGCACCTATCCGCAGCGCACCCTCCTGACGCTCGTCTGCCTGGTGCTCGCCGGTCTCGCCGAAGGCATCGGCATCACGAGCTTGCTGCCGGTCGTGCGTCTCGCGGCGAGCGGCGAGGCGGGCGGGGCGGGCGAGACCGCCCTCGAGCGCGGCCTCGCGTCGGCGCTCGCGATGGTGGGGTTGCCGGTCACGAACGCGACGCTCTTCTCGCTCGTGGTCGCCGGCGTGGTGCTCAAGGCCATCCTGTTGCTGCTCGCGCATCGCCAGGTCGGCTATGCGGTCGCGCACGTCGCGACCTCGCTTCGCTTGCGGCTCATCCAGGCGCTGCTCGCGACCCGCTGGTCGTACTATGTCCACAAGCCGATCGGCGCCGTCGCGAACTCGGTCGCGATGGAGGCGCAGGCCGCCGCCGACGCCTACCTGCACGGTACGAACATCATGGCGCTCGGCGTGCAGTGCTGTGTGTTCGCGGCGATCTCGCTCCTCGTGTCGTGGCAGGCGACGCTCGCCGCGCTCGGCGCGGGCGCGATCATCACGGTGATCCTCAACAGCCTCGTGCGCGCGTCGCGGAAGGCGGGGCGCCGCCAGACGAGCCGCATTCGCGCCCTCCTCGCCCGGCTCGCCGACACGCTCCAGGCGGTGAAGCCCTTGAAGGCGATGGCGCGCGAGCCCTTGATCGCGCCGGTGCTCGAGGGCGAGACGCGCGCGCTCAACCAATCGCTCGAGCGCGAGGTGATGAGCCGCGCCGTCCTGGAGGCGCTGCAGGACCCGCTCATCATGCTGTTCCTCGCCGTCGCGCTCTACGCCGGCATCACGGTGCTCGAGATGCCGCTCGCCGAGGTCGTGATCCTCGTCTTCCTCTGCGCGCGCATCGTGGGCGATCTCGGGAAGATCCAGAAGGCGATGCAGCGCCTCGCGGTGAAGGAGAGCGCGTACTGGGCGCTCCAGGATTTCATCCGCGAGGCCGACGCCGCGGTCGAGGTCGCCACGGGCACGCGTACGGCGCGCTTCACGCGCGAGATCCGGCTCGACGGCGTGAGCTTCGCGCACGACGTGGCGCCGATTCTCCGCGACGCCGACATGACGATCCCTGCGGGCTCGCTGACGGTGATCACGGGCGCGTCGGGCGCGGGCAAGACGACACTCGTCGACCTGATCGTCGGATTGCTCCAGCCCGACGCCGGCGACGTCACCGTCGACGGCGTGCCGCTCCGGGAGATCGCATCGCGCGACTGGCGCATGCAGATCGGCTACGTGCCCCAGGAGACGCTCATGCTGCACCAGAGCGTCCGCGAGAACGTGACGCTCGGCGACCCGACGGTGCCGGCGTCGGACGTCGACGCGGCGCTCGCAGCCGCCGGTGCGACGGGGTTCGTCGCCGAGTTGCCCGAAGGCGTCGACACGATGGTCGGCGAGCGCGGGCTCCGGCTCTCGGGCGGGCAGCGGCAGCGCCTCGCGCTCGCGCGCGCGCTCGTGCGGAAGCCGACGCTGCTCGTGCTCGACGAGGCGACGACGGCCCTCGATCCGGTGACGGAGCGCGCGATCTGCGACACGCTCCGCGAGCTGCGCGGCGCGGTGACGCTGGTCGCGATCTGCCACCACGGTCACCTGGTGGAGATCGCGGACCTCGTCTACCGCGTGCAGGACGGGCGCATCGAGCTCGTGCGCGGCGCGCTCGACGCGGCGAGCTGATTCCGGTCAGCGCCCGAGTGGTCGCAAACGCCGACGACGGGTGACGCCGTCGACATTGACGGCGACCGACCTTGCCGCGAAGATGCGCGGCGCCGTCCGTCATGCGCTGGATCGTTCGCTTGATCGCCTTCCTCGTCGTGCTCGCGGGCGCGGGATGGGCCGCGCTGAACGTGAGCCCGAAGCCCGTCGTGTGGGCGATCAACTGGCTGTTCGACCGGGGTGCAGCGCGGGCCTCGCAGGCGCTCGAGAAGCACCTGCCGGCCGGTGTCGAAACGCTGCCGGCCGAGCGCTATCGCGACGGCGAACCGGGCCTGTCCTTCGAGCTGCACCGGCCCGCGCGGCCGACTGCCGGCCTACCCGTGGTGGTGTGGATCCACGGAGGCGCCTTCGTCTCCGGCCGCAAGGAGGACGTGGCGAACTACGCCCGCGTCGTCGCGAATCAAGGCTATGCGGTCGCAAGCGTGGACTACACGCTCGCGCCCGACGCGACGTACCCGACGCAGGCGCGACAGGTCGATGCCGCGATCGCGCACCTAGTGCGCCACGCCGAACGCCTGGGCATCGACCCGCAGCGCGTGCTGCTCGCCGGTGACTCGGCCGGCGCCCAGATCGCGGCGCAGCTGGCCACGGCGGTCACGGTGCCTGCGCATGCGAGGCAGCTCGACCTCGAGCCTGCGCTGGCTCCGACACAGCTGCGTGGCACGCTGCTCTTCTGCGGTGTCTACGACTTCGCAGCACTGAACTACGACGGCGTGCTGGGAACGTTCCTGCGCTCGGTAGCGTGGGCGCTGTTCGGCGCGCGCGACTTTCGCCGCCATCCCGGCTTCGACATCGCCTCGGTGCAGCGACACGTGACGAAGGACTTTCCGCCCACCTTCATCAGCGCCGGCAACGGAGACCCGCTGCTGCTGCAATCGCGCGCGCTCGCCGAGCGGCTGCAGGCCCTCGGCGTGCCGGTGGAGACGCTGTTTTTCGCCGCTGACCTCGCACCGCCGCTGGCCCACGAGTACCAGTTCGACCTCGACCGCCCGGAAGGCGTCGTCGCCCGGGACCGGATGTTCGAGTTCCTCGCGGCCCGACTGAAGTGACGACGAAAGGCGCTAGCGCTCGACTGGTCGTGCGAACGTCGAGACCGCGACGCCGCGGAGCTCGGCGGCACGTTTGCCGCGCTCGACCTTCACACGCGCGTCGGACCAGATGCGCTGCGGGCGGCCGCCGAGCGCGAGCAGGAAGCGGAACGGTTGCGGCAGGATGTCGAGGGGATTCATGCGTAACCGCTCGCGTTCGAGGGTGGCTTCCCAACGGGCTTCCGCCAACGATCCGCTCCAGGTCGAATGCACGGGATAGTCGGGGTTGCTGCCAGGCCGGAGACCGCCGAAGTCGACGTTCGCGGTTCCGCCGGCGCTGATTCCGCTCCCGTTGAAATCGAGGACGAGGTTTTGTTCCTGCCCACCTTCCGTGAGGGTGAGCACGGAAACATAGAAGGTCGTGTCGCCATCACGCGCGTAGAGGTCGTCGCGGCGTCGCAGGAGATCCTCCTCGGGGCGCTCCATCCACGTGTGCGTGACGGCGCCCGAGCCGGTCAGCGTCCGGCCCGCGAGCTCGGCGCGGGCCGCGGTCGGCGCCATGGCCGCGATCGAGTACGTGTCCAGCACGTCGTGCGAGGTCGATTCACCGAAGGCACCTTCGATCGTCAGGCGCAGATCGACGCGACGCTTCGTGCTCTTCACCGTGAGGACGGCGCTCCCGCCCGAGAGGTCGAGTGTCGCTTTGCCGATCTCGAAGCGCAGTTTGGTCGCGTCGAACGCCCACGCGCCTTCGCGGCGTCCCCATTGAAAGGGGCGAACGTCATCGCCCCCCATGATCACGTGCCCGACCGCGGCCGCGGTTCGCCGGCCGGGTCCCTGATTCGTGACCAGAAAACGGGCGACCACCCGCTCGCCGGAATCGAACCACGCGGTGACGTCCCAGTACTCCATCGCCTCGTCGGCCGACGACAGCCGGGCCGTGAACGATGGGGGCTCCTTGGCGGCGACCGAGGGTGCCGTGACGAACGCCGACACCACGCACCACGCGACGACCGCCATGCGTGCTCGCGCGGTCGCTTTCATCGCCGTATCGCTCAGGCCCGCGCGGCGTCGGGGAGGTGCACGACCGCGTTCTCGCGAAACTTCTTCACCGACGGCTCGTAGTACACGGCCTTCAGGAGCGCGCGGTTGTAGAGGTCGAGCGTGCGCGGAAACTTCCGCGCGACGTCGAGCCACAGCACGACCCGCACCTCGTCGCTCTCGTTGGCGGCGTCGTGCAGGTTGGTGTCGTCGAACATCACGCCCTTGCCGTTCCGCCAGTAGTACTTCCGCGCGCGCTCGATCAGCGTCTTGTCCTTCTTCGCGTTGTCGGCGCGGTCGACGTTGACGCGGAGCCAGCACTTTTCGTCCGCGTTGTCGGCGGGGATGATCACGCCGAGGTGATAGCGGAGGAACCCTTTGTAGTAGCCCCAGTGCGGGGTGATGTACTGGTGCGGTTCCACGATCGAGAAGAACGCGTTGTAGACGTTCGCGAGCGGCCGCAGCACGGCGGCCGTCTTCGGGGCGAGGGCACAGTTCTCCTCGATGAACGTGCCCGACTTCAACATGAAGGCCTTCCACTGGATCGTGTGGATGCCGCGCTCCGTGTACTGGCCGCCGAGCTTCGACATGTCGGTGATGCCGGACCGGAACGCGAGGAGCCGTTCGCATTCACGGCGGATGTCGGGGTACGCGGCCTCGACGGTCAGGAGCTCCGGGTACTCCTTCCCGTAGTCCTCGACGTAGTCGGGCATGCGCGGGATGAGGCCGGCGTCCTCGCAGCGGGTGTAGACGCCGTTGAAGGCCTTCTTCACCCGCTTCTTGCCCTTCTTGCCCCCACCCGGGAGCTTGCCGAGCGCTTTCGCGATGTCGACGCCGGCGGAGGCGGCGATGCGCAGCGGGGCGAACATCGGGCCTCGTTAACCGCTCGCCGCGCCGTCCGCAAGTCGTGCGACCGGTGGGTTGCAGGGCGGGGCGCGCCTCGCCATCATCCGCCCCGCGTGGCGCCGACCTTCACTCCGATCGCCGAGTCCGGGCTCGGGCTCGATCCCGCGGGCCTGCTCGCGGCGATGGAGCCGTTCGTGGCCCAGCGGCTCACGCCGACCGACCCGCTCTGGACGGCGGAGGTCGCGCGGAAGAGCGCGAAGACCCGGAAACAGCTGCGGAAGCGGCGCTGGCTCGGTTGGCTCGGCCGCGGCAAGCATCGCGACCAGACCCGCATCGAGGCCGAGTACGACAACGCGTGGGCGCGAAAGAACCTCGCGCCGTACGAGATGGAGCCGCGGCCGTCGGCGGGCGCGGCATGGCAGTACGGCGACACGGTGATGTTCGCGACGAGCGCCGCGGGGTCGCGGGCGCGGTTGCTGGTCCTGATGCGGGCGATCGCGTCGCTCGCGCCGCGGAGCGTGCTCGAGGTCGGCTGCGGGAACGGTCTCAATCTCTTGACGCTCGCGTGCCGCTTCCCGGAGATCCGCTTCGCGGGCGTCGAGCTCACCGAGGGCGGCTTCGCGGTCGGTCGCGCCGTGCAGGAGGACGCGGAGCTGCCGGACGTGTTGCGACGCTTCTCGCCCGAGCCTCCCGCCGACCTCAGCGCCCACCGCGGCGTCGATTTCCATCGCGGCAGCGCCGGCGCGCTACCGTTCGCCGACGGCGCGTTCGACCTCGTCTACTCGTCGCTCGCGCTCGAGCAGATGGAGCAGCTCCGGCCGCAGGCGCTCGGCGAGATGGCGCGCGTCGCCGCGCGGCACACCGTGATGCTCGAGCCGTTTTGGGACTGCAACGACCAGGGACTCCGTCGCGACTATCTGCTCACGCGCGATCACTTCCGCGGCCGCATCGACGACCTCCCGAGCTACGGCCTCGATCCGATCCTCGTGACGGACGACCTGCCGGGCGAGATCTGGCTGCAACCCTGCCTCGTCGTCTCGCGGAAGCGCGCCGCCGCGGCGTGAGCGCGGCGCCGGCCGAGTCGATGACGAGCGCGCGACGCATCTGGGTGCTCGCCGGCGACAAGCCCGGCGACAACGCGCAGTCGCTCTCGCTCGCCGAGGCGATCGGCTGGCCGACCGAGGTGAAGCAGCTCCGCTATCTGAAGGCGAAGAAGCCGCTCGCCGCGAAGCTCAGCGGCACGGATCGTTTCCCGCTGGATGTCGCCGCGTCGAGCCCCCTCGCGCCGCCGTGGCCCGATCTCGTGATCGGCTGCGGGCGAAGGAGCGTGCCGATCGCGTGGGACATCCGCCGTCAGGCGGGACCGGCGACGCGCCTCGTGCAGCTCGGCCGCCCGCGCGCCGACCTCGACGGGTTCGATCTCGTGGTGACGTCGCCGCAGTACCGCCTGCCCGAGCGGCCGAACGTGCTCCACCTCGCGCTGCCGCTCCACCGCCCCGAACGCGAGAAGTGGGCGCGCGCCGCGGCCGAGTGGGAACAGCGGCTGTCGCATCTCCCGCGCCCCTGGATCGCGCTGCTGGTCGGCGGCAGCGCGAAGCCGTTCGTATTCGACGTGGCGGCCGCGCGACGACTCGCCGCGCAGGCGAATGCGCTCGCGCGTGCGGAGGGCGGCTCGCTGCTCGTGAGCACGAGCCGGCGCACTCCGGCCGACTCCGCGCGCACGCTCGTGAGCGGCATCGACGTTCCCGCCTACGTGCACCAATGGCAGGCCGCCGGCGGACCGAACCCGTACCACGCCTATCTCGGGCTCGCCGACGGCTTCGTCGTCACCGGGGACAGCGCGTCGATGCTCACGGAAGCGTGCAGCACGGGGAAGCGCGTATGGTTCGTCGAGCTCCCGGAACGGCGGTCGCTGAAGTCGCGCGGCAAGAATCTCTTCCGGAACCTCGTGCTCGCGCCGACGCAGGATCCGCGGCTCGCCGGTACGCCGATCGCGCGCGTGCTCTCGACCGCACCGGCCCGCGGCTGGGTCCGGTACCCGCGCGACCTGAAGCGCCTGCACGCGGCGCTCGTCGCCGAGAACCGCGCCTTGCCCCTGGGTACGCCGTTCGGCGCCCCGCCGCCGTCGCCGCTCGACGAAACGGCGCACGCCGCCGCGCGCGTCCGCGCGTTGTTCGGCGAGTGACGAACGGATACTCGTCGTCTCGATGGTCACACCCGAACAGCATAAGAAGCCGCTCGTGGGCATCACGTTCGCGAAGGTAGGGCTCTCGAACCGGGAGCGTCCCGATCTCGAGGGCGTCGAGCTCGAATTGCTGGTCGACAGCGGCGCGATATTCAGCGTCGTCCCGGCTGACGTTCTCGAGAAACTCGCCGTCACGCGGCGCGAGCGCGAGGAGTTCACCTTGGCGGACGGGACGCACGTCGCGTACGACGTCGGAGAGGTCACGTTCGCCGTGGGGAACAGGGCGTACACGTCGAAGGTGGTGTTCGCACCCGAAGGAGTGACGCCGCTGCTCGGGGCGCTCACGCTCGAAACTCTCGGGCTGATGCTCAACCCGGTGACGCGTGAGCTCTTACCCATGCGCCTCTTCCTGGCCCGCGCATCCTGACGCACCGGTGCCGATCTCGGACTATCTCAGAGATCTGCGCACGCTCGTCGGCACGAAGCTCGTGCTGATGCCCTCGGTTGCGGCGGTGATCTTCGACGACGCCGGCCGCGTGCTGCTCGCGCGCCATTCGACGGGCGACGTGTGGTCGACTCCCGGCGGCGCGATCGATCCGGACGAGACGCCCCAGGACGCCACCGTGCGCGAGGTCTGGGAGGAGCTCCGCCTCGACGTCGAGCCGTTGCGGTGTCTCGGCACGTTCGGCGGCCCCGATTTCCGGATCACGTACACGAACGGCGACGAGGTGGCCTACGTCATCACCGCCTTCGAATGCCGCATCGTCGGCGGCGAGATCACGCCCGACGGCGACGAGGTGCTCGAGGCGCGGTGGTTCGGGATCGACGAGCTTTCGGCCCTCGTGCTCTCGAACTGGGCGCGGTCCGTGTTGCCGGAGATCGTCGCGCGGCGCGCCGCGTGGGTGCCGCCCGCGACCTGGCGGCCGCCGACCGCCTGACGGGCTACACGACGCCGGCGGCTACGCCGACGCTTTGGTGCCCGCCGAATTGATCAGCGCGAGGGCGTCGCTGCGGACGTGGCGGTACTCGATCTCTTCTTCCACGATCGAGAGCGGGAACGCGTTGGCCGCGAGCGCCTCGCGCAGCAAGCCGAAGAAGAACTGCTCCTGCTTCGGATCGGGATGCGGCTTGTAGACGCCCCGCCGTCCTTCCTGACGCCCGCGAATTCGAGCCAGGGCGCGGGTGAAGAACGACCCGGTCGCACCGACGTGCTTCCCGCGCGGGATGAAGTCGGCGGGCAGGCCCGTCTTCCACGGCTGCGTCCGGCGATGCGTGTTGTGCAGGAGCTTCGTCGACGCGTCGAGCGTGTCGAAGTGGTTCCACTGCTCCTCGAGCTCGCCGACGGTGCCCTCGGGCTCGGCGAGGAGCCACATCCAATCGTTGTAGTCGCGCTCGCCGGCGAAGAGGCGGCCGAAGTCCCGCTCCACGTCCCAGTGCGTGAGCTTCGCGCAGTCGAGGAGCATCACGCTCGTCGCCCAGTGGCCGGGCTTCCGGCCGTCGGGCGGCATGCGCTTGGCGAGGATCGCATGGCCGCGCATGTCGCGGCGGAGCAGCTCCGCGACGTCGCCGACCGCGAAGACGTCGGGATCCATCACGACGGCGCGGCCCTGGTAGCCCATGAGGCGCGGCGGGTCGAAGCGGAGCGGCGGGAACGACTGGAGGTCGTCCTCGATCCAGAGGACCTGCCGGCCCTCGCGCAGATACGCCTGCCCGTCCCGGCCCTTGATGAAGGGATAGTCCTCGGCCCAGATGATCCGGACGTCGAAGGCGTCCGGGGTCGCCGAGCGCGTCTTCAGGGAGTACGCCGCGACGAGGGCGCCGAGCCGTTGCTTCCGGTTGGTGTGGATGAAAACTGTGTCGCGCATCGACCTCGACCCGTGGTACCGCAAGCGGGTTCGAAGGGAAAGCAGGAGGCAGCCATGCACGACCTCGTGATTCGCGGCGGCACCGTCATCGACGGAACCGGAACGGCACCCGTCACGGCCGACGTCGCGATCGACGGCGACACGATCGTCGCCGTCGGCGCGAATCTGCCCGCGGGCAAGACGGAGATCGACGCGCGCGGGAAGATCGTCACCCCGGGGTTCGTCGACATCCACACCCACTACGACGGCCAGGCCACCTGGGATCCCGAGATGGCGCCGTCGTCGTGGCACGGCGTCACGACCGTGGTCATGGGCAACTGCGGCGTCGGCTTCGCCCCCGCCGCGCCCGATCGGCACGAGTGGCTGATCCGCCTCATGGAAGGCGTCGAGGACATTCCCGGCACCGCGCTCGCCGAGGGGATGACCTGGGACTGGGAGAGCTTCCCGCAGTATCTCGACGCGCTCGAGAAGCTGCCGCGCACGGTCGACGTCGCGACGCACGTCCCGCACGGGGCCGTCCGCGCCTACGTCATGGGCGATCGCGGCGCGCGCAACGAGGAGCCGACCGCCGACGACATCCGGCGCATGGCGGCGATCGTCGAAGAGGGCCTCCGGGCCGGCGCGCTCGGCTTCTCGACGTCGCGCACGATCCTGCACCGCTCGGTCGACGGCGAGCTCGTGCCCGGCACCACTGCCACCAAGGACGAGCTCGTGGGGATCGGCCGCGCCATGGGTCGCGTCGGGCACGGCGTGTTCGAGCTCGTATCCGATCTCCGCCGCGAGTGGCGCGAGTTCGAGTGGATGGGCGAGCTCAGCCGAGAGACCAAGCTGCCGATCACGTTCGCCGCGCTCCAGTCGATCGGGAAGGAGATGACGCTCGACGACCAGATCGCCGCGATGGACCGCGAGAACGCGCGGGGCGCGAACATCGTCGCGCAGATCGCGCTCCGCGGGAACGGCGTCGTGATGGCGTGGCGCGGCACCGTGCATCCGTTCCTCTGGAAGCCGGCGTGGACCGAGATCGCGACCCTGCCGTGGGAGCAGCAGCTCGCGCGGCTCCGCGATCCGCAGTTCCGCCGCCGCATGATCGACGAGCAGTCGGTCTTCCCGGAGTCCGACCTCGTGTACTTCCTCCAGATCGTCGCCGGCGGCTGGTCGATGCAGTACGCGATGGGCCCGTCGTTCGACTACGAGCCCACCCAGGCCGAGACGATCATGGCGCAGGCGACCGCCAAGGGTGTCAGCGGCGCCGAGCTCGCCTACGACCTCCTGATGGAGGACGACGGCCGCGGCTTCATCTACTTTCCGATCCTCAACTACGAGGACGGCAACCTCGACTTCCTCCAGGCGCTCCAGGCGCGCGAGGACTGCGTCAACTCGCTGTCCGACGGCGGCGCCCACTGCGGCACCATCTGCGACGCCGCGTCGCCGACGTTCATGCTCGAGCACTGGGTGCGCGACCGGAAGCGCGGCACGATCCCGCTCGCGACCGCGATCAAGCGCCAGTGTCGCGACACCGCGGTGCTCTACGGGCTCCACGACCGCGGCGTACTCGCCCCGGGGTATCTCGCCGACGTGAACGTCATCGACATGACGACGCTGAAGCTCGGAAAGCCGTGGCTCGCGTTCGACCTGCCCGCCGGCGGTCGGCGCTTGCTCCAGCGCGCCGACGGCTACGTCGCGACGATCAAGTCCGGCCAGGTCACGTTCCGCGACGGAACGATGCAGGGTCCGACCCCCGGCGTGGTGGTGCGCGGCCCGCAAAGGGCGCCGGCAAGCTGACGATCGATCGGCGCCGCGTCCGTCGCTGTATCGTCGCCGTCGTGCTGATCCTCGGCGCGGCGACCCCGACCGCCGCCGAGGATCCGCCGTGGCCGCCGTTCCTCCCGCCGCGCGCGACCGTTTCCGAGGCGGCGCGCATCGAGCGCATCTGGACGGGAGAAACCTTCCGGCGGACGCTGACGCCGCCACCGGTCGACGTGCCGCTCGCGCTCTACGCGGCGCTGATCGACGCGCCCGACGTCGTCGCGGCGGCGGCGCGGCGGCTCGGGGTCGCGACCGAGACCGTCGCGTCGCTCGGTGACGGTAGCTGGGAGGTTCGCAGCACGAAGGGCTCGCGCGCGGTCTATCGCGTCCTCGCGAGCGACCCCGATCGCCGGGTGGTGCTGAGTCATGGGCACGTGTTGGTGCTGGGGCTCGCGATCCCCGGATCCGTGCTCGGTGTGCTCGAGCTGCGCGACCGGACGACGAGCGTCGACCAACGTCTGACCGTGCACGCGCGCGTCGAGAACGCCGCGTGGGCGCTCGTCGCGAAGTTCTTGCTGGCACTTCTGCCGTCGCTCGCCGACGCCGAGCTCGCCCGCGGCTTTCGGATCACCGCCGCCGTCGCGACGTGGGCGGGACGGGACCCGGCCGATTTCTGCGCGTGGCTCCCGTCGTCGGGGCTCGCGTCGCCCCGGATCGCGACGGCGGCGGGCTGCGCGACCACGGAGCTCTGACGCGCGCATTCCCACAGCCGCGTGCGCGCAGTAGGACGGGCACCGATCATGCGGCTGCAGGATCTCCTCGGCGTCGCGCTGCCGATCATCCAGGCGCCCATGGCGGGCTCGCAGGGGAGCGCGCTCGCGCTCGCCGTCGCCGACGCCGGTGCTCTCGGGTCGCTGCCGTGCGCGATGCTGTCGCGCGACGCCCTCCGCGCCGAGCTCGCGACCATCGCCGCGCGCACCACGCGTCCGATCAACGTCAACTTCTTCGCTCACACGCCGCCGGAGCCCGACGCCGCACGCGAGCGCGCCTGGCGCGCGGCGCTCGCCCCGTACTACGCCGAGTACGGCATCGACCTCGATGCGATCGCGGCGGGTCCGGGTCGCGTGCCCTTCGACGCGGATACAGCCGACGTGCTCGCCGACTTCCGGCCCGCGATCGTGAGCTTCCACTTCGGCCTGCCGGCGCCGGAGCTCGTGGCCCGCGTGCGAGCGTGGGGTGCCAAGGTGCTCTCCACCGCGACGACGGTGGCGGAGGCGCGCTGGCTCGAAGCACGCGGCGTCGACGCGATCGTCGCGCAAGGCCTCGAGGCCGGCGGGCATCGGGGCATGTTCCTCTCCGAGGATCTCGCGACCCAGGTCGGCACCTTCGCGCTCGTGCCGCAGGTCGCGCGCGCGGTGCGCGCCCCGGTGATCGCGGCCGGCGGCATCGTCGACGCGGACGGCGTCGCGGCGGCGCTCCGGCTCGGCGCCGCGGGCGTCCAGATCGGGACCGCCTACCTGCGTGCGGCGGAGGCGACGACGAGCGCCGTGCATCGCGCGGCGCTCGCGAACGAGGCCGCCGTGACGACGGCGGTCACGAACCTCTTCAGCGGCCGCCCGGCGCGCGGGATCGTGAATCGTCTCATGCGCGAGCGGGGGCCGATCGGCGCAACACCGGCGTTCCCGCTCGCGAGCGCGGCGCTGGCGCCGCTTCGCGCGAAGGCGGAAGCGGCGGGGCGGGGCGACTTCTCGCCGCTCTGGGCCGGGCAGCACGTCCGCTGCCCGGAGACGTCGGCCGCCGCGATCACCGGCGAGCTCGCGCGCGGACTTCCGGACTGACGATGCCCGCGGGGCTCCTGGACCGGCTGCTCCGTTTCGTCGTGCCGAAGCCGGATCCGTCGTTCCTGCCGCCGCCGCGGGCAATCGCTCCCGGCGTCTGGGTGCTCGATCGGCGCGTCTTCCTCGCCGGTGCGCGCCTCCCGTCGTGCTCGACCGTCGTCGACCTCGGTGACGGCCGACTCGCGATCCTCTCGCCGCCGGCCGACGTCACGCCCGACGTCGAGGGGCTCGGGACGATCGCGGCGATCGTGGCGCCGAACTCGTTCCACTACCTCCACGCGCCGGCCTGGCACCGCCGCCATCCGGCCGCGGCGCTCTACGCCGCGCCCGAGCTGTCGCGCCGTGTTCCGGGGTTTCCGCTCGCCGCCGAGCTCGGGGCGGACGCGACGCCCCTCTGGCGTGAGGCGCTTCCGTTCGTGGTGCTGGGGCCGGATCGCGGGATCGCCGAGGTGCTGTTCTTCCACCGCGCGAGCCGAACGCTCCTGCTGACCGACGTCGCGAGCAACCTCGTCGCGGTCGACCGCGCGACGGATCGGCTGGCCTTTCGCATTTCGGGCATGCCGCGCGGCTTCGGTCCGACCCGGAATTCGCGCCGGCTGCTGCTGCGCGATCGGCCGCGGGTGCGCGAGACGCTCCGGGCCGTCATGCGGTGGCCGTTCGAGCGGATCGTCGTCGCGCACGGCGCCGTCGTCGAGCATCGTGCGGCCGACGTCTTCGTCGCCGCCTTCGCGAAGTACGTGACGTAGTTCCGTCCGGCGTGTAGGTGGCGGACATGCCCCCGACCGACCCGATCGCCGAAAGCCTTCGCCCCCGCGGCGTCAGCCGCCGCCATCTGCTGCGCGTCGCGGCGCTCCTCGGTGCCGGGGCCGCGCTGCCGTTCCCGTCCGAGCACACGCTCGCGCAGCTCTCCGATCAAGGTCGCCTTCCCGACGACGCGGTGAAGATCAACGCCAACGAGTTCCCCGAGGGTCCTTCGGCGGCAGGCCTCGCCGCGCTCGCCGAGGCGGCGAAGCGCGGCAACCGCTATCCGTATCCCGAGACGCAGGCGCTCGTCGCGACCGCCGGTCAGATCGAGGGGCTGAACCCCGTCTGCTTCACGGTGTTTCCGGGATCGAGCCTCGCGCTGCATCATGCGGTGATCGCGCTCACGTCGCCGAAGCGCGCGCTCGTGACCGCGGAGCCCGGCTACGAGGCCGCGGCGCTCGCCGCGGAATTCGTCGGTGCCAAGGTCGTCCGCGTACCGCTCCGGAAGGACGGGTCGCACGATCTCCCCGCGATGCTGACGGCCGCCCGAAAGCAGCCGACGGGCGTCGTCTACGTCTGCAATCCGAACAATCCGACGGGTACCGTCACGCCGCGGACGGACATCGAGCGGCTCGTCACCGACAAGCCGGACGGCTCCGTCGTTCTTCTCGACGAGGCGTACATCCACTTCAGCGACGAACCGTCCGGCGTCGACCTCATCCAGGCCGGCAGGGACGTCGTCGTGCTGCGCACGTTCTCCAAGGTGTACGGGATGGCGGG
>Ga0268299_1001642_pt1 | contig 35683 bp, 34 predicted proteins | sample NOBtaG_FD_193484 | JGI IMG/M metagenome (GOLD analysis project Ga0268299, IMG submission 193484) | Activated sludge microbial communities from bioreactor in Nijmegen, Gelderland, Netherland - NOB reactor | ecosystem: Engineered > Bioreactor > Aerobic > Activated sludge | place: Netherlands... | reverse complement strand
CAAAAGAGGACGATTGAAGACACCTGGCGCCATGTCGGAAGCCTCGTCAGCACTATCAGCAAAGACGAATGCGAAAACTATTTCCAAAACGCCGGATACGCTTCCGTCAAATAATGAAACGCTCTAGCGCATAATGCGTTCAGGTTGGGGCGCGCCTTGCCCCCAATCTGTCACCCCGGATTTATTCCGGGGTCCAGGACCACAAGGAAAAGTCTGAGTTTTTGGCTCTGGCCCCCGCAACAAGTGCGGGGTGACACCCTGGGTGGGCGACTCCACCTCAATGCAGTATGCTTGTCTTATGACTTGTGCGTCCGTTTGGGACAGGATGGTTTGCCGCATCCGGAGCGGCCGCCCCGGATGCGGCGGAAGGGGCCCGAAATTTTATTGCCGTTCAGACAGTCAAAAGCAGCGTCAGCACCAGAAGCATCACGAAGAGGGTCTCAGTGAGGATCAGGGCGGCGGGCCGCCAGCCCACTTTAACGAAATCGCCCAGCTTGGTCTTGATTCCAAGGCCAGCGATCGCAATCACCAGACACCAGCGCGATGCGTCGCCCGCACCCTGCACAAGTTCGGCGGGAACCGTGATTACAGAATTCAGCGCCACCAGCGCCACAAACACTAGCAGGAAGGCAGGCAGCAATGGCGGGCGCGCGCCGTCGCGCACCTTTGACTTCCTGTCGCGGAACATCAGCGAGACGAAAAGCGCGGCAGGCAGCAGCAAGGCCACGCGAAACAGCTTGACGATGGTGGAGGTGTCCCCCGTCAGCTCCGAAACCCCAAAGCCCGCGCCCACCACCTGGGCCACATCATGAATGGTGGCGCCCAGGAAAACGCCGGTTTCGGTTTCACTGAAATGCAGCGCCGCCGCGATCAGCGGATAAATAACCATCGCAACAGTCGAAAGCGTGGTAACGCCGACCACGGTCAAAATGGTGTCGCGCTCGCGTTCCGGCGATGGAGGCAGCACCGAAGAAAAAGCCATTGCGGCGGACGCCCCGCAAATAGCAACCGAGCCGCCTGTCAGAATCCCGAAGTCAGACTTCAGTTTAAGAAACCGCGCCGCAAGCCAGCCGAAGGTAATGGTCAGCACAACGGCGGTGACCGCAATCAGCAGCGTATCGGTCCCAAGTGACTGCACCTGGGTAAATGTGATGCGTGCGCCCAGTAACGCGACGCCTGTCCGCAACACCGTTCGGGTGGCGAAATCGATGCCCGGACGGCATCGAGTCTCCATGCTCAGAAAGTTGACCGCCATCCCCAGCAGCAATGCAAACAGCATTACCGGCGCGGTGTAATGTTCGGCCAGCCAGGACGCCGCCAGCGCGATGAGAACCGCAATGCCAAGTCCCGGCGCAAGCCGTTTAAAGGTGGCGATCAGGCGGCGCGGAAAAGAGGCGCCGCTTTCCACCGGCGCCCAGGCAGGCACCCCTTCCATGGAGTCGAACGACGCGCCGGCAAACCTGTCCGAGATACGGCTCGCGAGTATATTGGGCGCATCCGATTTTTCGATAGCGGGCATACCCTACCACGTGCTGATTTGGGTGGATTGATAAATAAGCGAATTGCGGGGTTTCATGAAGCGACCTCTTCCAATGACTTGCCCTTCGCCTCTGATAACAGCGTTAGAATAACCGGTATTGCAAAAAATGGTGTCACGGAGAGTACGGCGACCGCAGTTCCGACCGAGCCAAGCCATACCGACAGGACACCAACGGCGCCTGGCGCCAGCACCATACCGGTCCGTCCCAGCAGGTTATTCACAACCGCATTGCCGGTTGCGCGTATTTCCGTTGGGAAGATTTCGCTCGTAATCGTTGCAGCGATCCCCCAGAGCGCCTGCGTACCCATAAGAATGCTATAGGACACCATTATGACTGGTGTGGATTGCGTCAAATAGCACGTCATGGCGCTGAGCGTACCAGCGGCAAAAAATGCGCAGACCGTGAAGCGCCGCCCCGCAAATTCAACCAGTGTGCCAGCCGTAACGTAGCCGATTAATGCGAATATGAAGCCTAACGTAAGGGTGGTTCCAACTTGCACCGGATCCCAGCCGCGCTCGTTGGTAACGTAATATGCAAAGAAAAATAGACTGCTTGCGCTCCATGCATTCACTGCGAACCAAATGCTGGTGCCGGTCAACAGGTGGCGGCGGTATTTCGGCTGAAATATAATCAGCATCTCCTTGTAGCTGGAGAATATCGACGGGCGCACTTTGACAACAGGGCGCAGGTATTTTTGCCAGCGCCGGGTTTCCTGAAACCGTGTCCAATAAAATAAAAGTAATGGAAGCACCCCACCGCCGAGGAAATAGAGCCCCCGCCACCCGAGTTCAGATTTGACGATAACCGGATAAATAAGTGAACCGGCAATGCCGCCAAACAAACCAAGACCAAAAACCATCGTCACCGCCAGTCCGCGGTATCGAGACGGCATCTCTTCCGTGAGGATAATTGCAGCAACACCGATCTCGGTTACCATGAATAATCTGGCAATGAATTGGTAGGCGACGAAATCGTACAGACCGGCGGATAATGCGGTGAGCACCGTGAATATCGTGTAGCCAGTGACGGCAGTTAAAAATATTGCGCGCCTTCCATAACGATCTGCAAGTCCGACCAACGCGAAGGCTAATACGGTGCCGGCACTGATCAAACCCACGGCATAACCAAGTGTCTCTGAATTTACGTTAAATTCTTTACCGATGTGTGGCAAAGTGAGGCCAAGAATCAGGACATCGTAGCCCTCAAACATTGTGCAAAAGCAAACAAAAAAAAGCAGATGCTTTAGATATCCGGGTGCATGCGTTATATCTCCGTCTATCGTTCCGGAAGCGCGGTCAGCGTCAGCCATTTTTCATGGTCCTAATTATTATATGCAGTCATGGACAGCGTTTCGAACATAGGCGTCAAGCGCCTAGCCTCATGTGGTCAATCTTATCCGTCCGGCATATTGCGTCCCCGGCCAGACGACGGCGCCTGGCAACTGAACTGTGATCCACATCAGATCATCCGTTTGATAATAAGGCATGGCGCCTCCGCCACATTAAGTGGAGGAGGCGCCTATAAGCTTTAACCCAGACGAAACCGATTAGCGGGTTTTTGCCGCCGCCAGTTCTTTCGTCACCTGCTTTTCGACAATCGTGCCCTTGAAGAAATCCGGATTGGGGCCGGCGTAAAGCTGCACCGAGTTGCCATAGGCGAAGGTACGGAAGTCTTCGGAGCTGATCAGGCCTTCTTCGACCATCTCATAGGCTTCCGATGTGGCATGCGTCATGTCGGTGACGTCCCAATGGCCGAGATCGAAGCTCATGATGGCGCGCACCTGTTCGCGCAGCGGATGCAGGCGGCGGTCAAACGCGATCGCCGACAGCGGGTCGTCCGCCTCGCAGCCGAAATAGAAATGCGGGATGAACAGATCGCGGATGTCTTCTTCGCAGGTGATCTGCATCGCCGCGAAATCATCGCGCACGTCCCGCTCAATGGTCTTTGGCCCGAACGCCAGGGTATGCTCAAGCTGATCCAGCTTGGCCAGCGTGTCTTTATCGCCATATTTCTCGAACAGTTCGCGCGCCAGTCTTTGATCAATGTTCATGGGATCAAGATTTTGCAGGCTGTCCAGGCTGCGTTTCTCCCAGCGCGAGAACAGATCGCCATAGAGACGCACACCGTTCATCACGCCGCCTTCAAGACAGGCCACCCGCAGTTCCGGGAAGCGCTTTGTCACGCCCCCCATCACCAGCGCCTTGGCCAGCATTTCTCCGGCCGCGCCGAAATGGCCCATATGGTTGTACATGTAATTCGACATCGAGCGGCGGTCATCGAACCCCTGGCTGCCGGAATGCGACGCCACCGGAAAGCCTAGCTCGACGCATTTGGCCCAGAACGGATCATAGTCATGGGCGCTGTCCATGCCAAAGCTGTCCAGCCAGTTGACGCGGCCCGCCAATTCGGGATGTTTCTTGTGCAGATCCGGGAAAGGCCGGCGGATATAGGCCGGAATCATCGCCACTTTCAGGCCCAGCTTCTTGGCGTGTTCAAGCTCCTTGATGCCCTCTTCCGGGGTGTTCAACGGAATGACCGCGGCAACCGTCATACGATCGCCATACGGGCCATAAATGGCGGCGGTATATTCGTTGAACGCATGGCAGGCCACCGTGCGGAATTCGTCGTCCCCGAAATTGTGGTTGAACATCAGGCCCACGCTGGGATAGAGCACGGCAAAATCCAGCCCCACTTCGTCCATCCGCGCGTGATACAGTTTGGGCAGCATCGCGGTGCAACGGTCCAGCGTGTTTTTGGTCGGCAGCGCCCACCAGGGGCTGCGCATCAAACGCGTCTCGCGGCGCTCTTCCCAGCTCATCGCGTACCAGGATTTACGCGCATCCCCGCTGAGTGAGAAACCAGCGCCCATGGTTTTAGCAAAGCGCGCGGCAATGTCTGGTCCGCCCGCTTCTTTCAGATAATCCAGAAACACCGGCGTGTATTCAACGATATGTGAATCACCGTCTATCAGCGGATGATCCAGTTGTGCACGAATTTTTGCTGCTTTTGAAACGATCGTGTCCATGTGACGTCTCCTCTGTTGGTGCGGCGTCTATGCGCGCGCTGGTTTCTTCTAACTGGAGCAAAACAACTGACCATTTGCCTGCTAAGGCTGCTTTTTCTCAAACACGCTGAGCATTTTTCCAAACACGTCATCGACCCGGTAATCCAGATCGGTCACCGGAATATCAAGTTCCTCCGCAACGGCCTGCCGGAACACGACATAGCCGTAGGACAGGGCCGTCATCAGCGCCAACAGCGCCTGCTGGTCCGTGTCCTCTGCAATTTTTCCTTCTGCGATGTCGCGTTGAAAGCCCGCGATCCACTGATCCTTCAACGGCGCAACGGGAAGTTTTTCCTGTGCGTCGAGTAACAGCAGGGTTGACAGATTGACGGCTTCTTGCTGCCCCAGCATCGTGCGTACCAATTGGCGTATACGGGCATTGAACGGCAGACCGCCGCTGGCGAGGACGTCCGCCAACCGCTGTTTGACATCGCGGCGCAAGGCCGAGCGCAACAATTGCTGGCGCGATCCGAAATAATGATAGACCAGGCCACGGTTAACGCCTGCCTCATCCGCCACCTCACGCAGGTTCAAACCGGAAAGCACGCCGTTCTGCTGTAGCAGCCGCAACGCCGCCGTTTCCAGCGCCGCCTCGCTTGCCGCGCGGTCCGATGTTTGCGGCCTTTGTTGCACGGTAAGTTTAGTGTTCATTGCCAGATACCCATTTTCAGTAGTGCATGTTGCGTACTTATTTCGGCCAGGACATGGCGAAAAGCTGATCATAAGCCAGACCCCAGGGCGGACGCAAAAAGCCCAGCGCGCGCACATCCTGCGCCCAGCGGCCCAGCGGGCTGGAGCGCGAAAAACTGGCCCCGCCAACAACCCGGCTGATCCGGCCCAGGCAGGTTTCCGCCAGTTCCGCCACCGTGGCTTTGCAGCGCGCAGCCGCCAACATCCCGCCTTTGCCGGCCTCTATAGTGCTCAGCATACCCTCATACGCCTGACGGATCAGCCAGCCCTCATTTTCCGCGCGCACCCATTCCACCTGCTCATAGGGGCGCATTTCGCCTGCTTTTCCGGACAGTTTTTCGCGCGCAAACGCCAGCGCCTGTTCAACCACGGCCACGATTACCGCGGTGAAAACGGCGCCGCCCAGGGGGCCAGCCGCCGCCGCAGACCCAGCCAGACTGCCTGCCCAGGCGCTGCGGGTCGCGGGAAAATCCGTAAATCTGAAGGCGTGAGACTGGGTTGCGCTCATGCCATGCCCGTCCCATTCCGCGGCAAGCTTTATACCCTTGCTCCCGTCCCAGTTGGCGTCTCCGACGCGCATGAAGAACATGTCGGGGAAGGTTTCGCCCTCAACCTTCGCTGTGCTGATCATATAGGTGGAGATGCCGGAGCCACTGCCAAAATGCTTTTCCCCGGTCAGAAGATACTGGCCTGCCTCCCCCGCTGGTTTGGCAACCGAACGGGTTTTCATGATGTCGCCGCCAGAGCCAGGCTCGGACGTGACCGTGCCCCACCACGCGCCATCCTTGACCGTGCCGAAAACCCAGTCGCATTGCGCGCGCCATGCCGCTGCCACCGGCGCGGGTGGTTCGCCCGCCGCCATCCATAATACCAGGACGCAAGGGTGCATGGCGGCGACAAGCGCGACCGACGGATCGCCGATGGCAATCGTGCGGATCATTTCCGCATAAGGCCGCGTCGATTGCCGGACATCTTTCCAGAGGCCCCCATCCGCCTCAGCGAGCCCTGTAGCCAGAAAACCGGCTTTAGCCAAAAGATCAAAGTCCGCGCGTTCCAGGTGGCGCCGCTCAAGACGCTCCCTTCGCTGCTCCGCAAATCCGGCCGCCACCTTCTCTAAATTAGCAATCACCTGATCCGAATTCACTGCAATACTCCCAACCGCAAAAATAATGCGCCATTAAGATACATTATAACTGGCGCAAAGCGAGATATCTAGCATATTGTTAACACTCTGAAAAAACCGTGATATTACGCATTTCACTCGGGATGTGCTATATCCAACCCATATTACTGTCGATTATGCCAGAAAAAGACGCGAAACATCCTGGTCATGGCGCGCATATTTGACCGGGTTTCTGCGTATTTTAGCGTTTCGATAAACCAGCTTGACATTGTTCATGACTAGTTGGGTTCATGACGGGTTGGAATTGTGAGGAGAGTTTTTGAGTATGCCAGATACAAATCGGATATTGGGCGAGCGGGCAATCGTACTGGGCGCGGGCATTGCCGGGCTTGCCGCCGCCGGGGTGGCGTCCAATTATTTTCGCGAGGTCATTGTTGTGGAGCGCGACAAATTGCCCGCGCAACCGCAAACCCGCGCGGGCGTTCCACAAGGACAACAGATTCACAATCTTTTGCGTTTTGGCATCAACGCTTTTGAGCATATTTTTCCCGGTTTTCAGGATCGGCTAACCACACAGGGAGGTGTGAAGGCTGATTATGGCAAGGATATGCGCGTCTTCACCAATGGCGTCTGGCATCCGCAGCGCGATTTTGGGCTGACCACCTATTTTCAGTCGCGCCCGCTGCTTGAACACACCATCCGCATGGCGTTGCAGGAACGGCCCAATGTAACGGTCCGCGACGGGTTTGGTTTTGAATCATTTTCGGCCGCCAGGCCGGGCGCAATTGATGGCGTCATCTGCAGGGCGCCGGGCGGGGCGGAGGAGCTTTTGCTGGCGGATTTGGTGCTTGATTGCATGGGGCGCGGCTCGCATAGCACGGAGATGATGGGTAAAACCGGACACGGTGATGTGGAAACACAACGCATTGGCATTCAACTGGTCTATGCAACCGCTTTCTTCAGAAAAAGCCCTGAACAACAAGGCAAGCAGGATGGGTTTCTAATATCAAATCACTTTCCCGACACGCGCTTTGGCGCACTGCTTCCCATCGAAAATGAAGGCTATCTGTGTACGCTGGGGGGTCAATTCAGTGAGCATCCACCGCGTGACATGGAAGGTTTCATGGCGTTTACAAGGGCGCTGGCGCAGCCGGAAATATATGAAACGATCAAAGGCCTGGAAGTCATGCAGCCTGTTAAAGCCTACCGTTTGCCGCAGGCTTTCTGGCATCGTTACGACAAGCTGGCGCACTTTCCCGAAGGCTTTCTGCCGCTGGGGGATTCGGTTGCCGGTTACAATCCCGCACTTGGGCAAGGCATGTCGATGGCCACAAAATACGCCATGATCCTGGATGAATTACTGGCCGGCAGGGCGAAGACTGGCGGTGGCCTGAAAAATCTGCATACAGAATATTTGCCGAGAATTGCCGCGGCGGCGCAAAGCGCATGGGAATCGGCGATACCGGTAAACCTTGCGCATCCCGAAGCAACCGGCGACCGGCCGGCGGATTTAATGCAACGGCTGCTATTTATGAAGGGTATTGGCCTGCTGTCTCTGGAAGACGAAGAAGTGCACCGGCTTGTGTTGCGAGTCCGGCATTTTCTGGAACCGCCCAGCGTATTGTTGCGCGAAGATATCGTCACCCGGGCGATGGCGCTCGCCGTTTAACCTGCCGTAATAGACGGGGCAGTTATGGAAAAGCATGGTGTAAGTGTTGGCGTTTTGGGAGCCGGATTAAGTGGGCTGCTGATGGGGATACGGCTCAAGCAGGCAGGCCACGATAATTTTGTGATTTATGAAAAGTCCGGCGATGTTGGCGGCACATGGAAACACAATACCTATCCCGGGCTGCATTGCGACGTGCCCTCGCACCTGTACAGCTATTCGTTCGAGCCCAATCCGGAATGGACCCGGCCATTTGCCAGCCAGCCGGAAATCCAGTCCTATTTTCGTCATTGTGCGGAGAAATATGGCCTTCTGGAGCATTTGCGCCTTGGCGTTACGATTGACACCGTACGCTACCATTCTGAAGACGGATCATGGGAACTGAAAACGGCGGATGGCGAAACCATCCGTCATCGCGTGCTTGTTTCGGCAACAGGCGGGTTAACTGCGCCCGGCTTTCCGCGCATCGGCGGACTGGACGTTTTCAAGGGGCCGCTGTGGCATTCCGGTGCATGGCGGCATGGGTTTGATTTGACCGGCAAGCGTGTGGCCGTGATCGGCAGCGCGGCAAGTGCGGTGCAGGTCATACCGCAGGTGGCCAGCCGGGCAAAGGAACTGTTCGTGTTTCAGCGCGACCCCAACTGGGTGATGCCGCGCAACAACGGGCCGTATACCGGCGCCATGAAAGAAGCCTTCCGCGATCCCGCCACCGGCGCGCTGGCGCGTCACCGCCGTGCGTTGTACCGCAATACGCTGTTCACCTATAAGGTTTTCAAGCGTAACGCCAGAGCCATTGCCATCATGCGCCACATTGCACTTCGGCATATGCAATCGGCAATTTCAGATCCGGAGATGATCGCAAAACTGACGCCAGCCTATGACCCGGGCTGCAAGCGGCTGCTTGTTTCGGATGACTATTATCCGGCATTCGCAATGGAGCATGTGCATTTGATCGATTCAGGCGTGGAGAAACTGACCGAATCAAGTGTTGTGGCGGCCGATGGCAGAGTGGCGGAAGTGGATGTGATAATTTTTTGCACCGGTTACAAACTGGGTGCGCGCGAGGATGGCAGTCCGGCCGTCGAGGTCTTTGGACGTGATGGCCTGCCGTTAACACAAGCTCTGCGCAAAAGTCCCGAAGCCTATCGCGGCGTGGCGATACCGGGTTTTCCGAATTATTTCACCATTGTCGGGATCAACGGCGCGGTCGCCTATACGTCGCTGTTTTACTCCGCCGAGGTGCACGTGAATTATATTCTGAAATGGATTCAGCGTATCGCCGAAAAAAACCTGCTTTCTGTGGAAGCCCGCGTTGGACCCACGCATGTCTATAACGAGGCGATTCAGGGCGAATTGCAGAAAATGAGCTGGTCCACCGGCTGCACAAATTTTTATCTCGACAGGACGGGCCGCAATGTCTCGTTTTATCCCGGCACCCTCGGCCGCATGCGCCGGGAACTTCATGATCTGCTGCTGGAAGATTATGTTGTTGAGCATCCCGCTGCCCGTTAACCCGCTTCCCAAGCTTGCGACGAGGGTTCGATTCCCTTCACCCGCTCCAGGCATACCAAATGTGATGGCAGCGGAAGACCCATTGAAACCGCTATTGGGTTTCAATGGGCAAAGTGTGATTAGGCTTAATCGCGACGCGGACGGCGTTCCCTGCCGCCACCGCCACCGCTGCCGCCGGCAGGGCGTTCGCGGGGTTCGACGCCGGGAATTTCTTCGCCGGTTTCCTGATTGACGTAACGCATGGAAAGCCGGGTTTTGCCGCGATCATCCGATCCCAGATATTTCACCCAGACGCTGTCGCCTTCCTTGAGCATACCGGCAACATTTTCGACCCGGCCTTCGGAAATTTCCGAGACATGCACCAGACCGTCTTTCTTGCCGATAAAGTTGACGAATGCGCCAAAATCCAGAACCTTGACGACCTTGCCCTGATAGATACCACCGGGTTCGGCTTCCGCCACGATGTCCTGAATCATGGCCAGCGCCTTTTTCACGCTTTCTTCATCGGGCGAGGCGATCTTGATGATGCCTTCGTCATTGATGTCGACCTTGGCGCCGGATTCAGCGACGATGCCCTGAATCACTTTGCCGCCCGAACCGATCACTTCACGGATTTTTTCAACCGGGATGGTGATGGTGGTGATGCGCGGCGCATTGGCGTTCAGATTGCCCCGCGAAACGGTCATGGCTTTCGCCATCTCACCCAGAATATGCAGGCGTCCGCCCTTGGCCTGGCCAAGCGCGATCTGCATGATTTCTTCTGTGATGCCGGTGATCTTGATGTCCATCTGCAACGATGTCACACCCACTTCCGTGCCCGCCACCTTGAAATCCATGTCGCCGAGATGATCTTCATCGCCCAGAATATCCGACAGGACGGCGAAGCGTTCGCCTTCCTTGATCAGGCCCATGGCGATGCCCGCAACCGGGCGCGTAATCGGCACACCCGCATCCATCAGTGACAGTGATGCGCCGCAGACGCTGGCCATCGAGGACGAACCGTTGGATTCGGTAATTTCCGACACCACGCGAATGGTGTAGGGGAAGTTTTCATAGAGCGGCAGCACCGCGCGCATGGCCCGCCAGGCCAGTTTGCCATGGCCAACCTCGCGCCGTCCGGTAAATCCAAAGCGGCCCGTTTCACCCACCGAATAGGGGGGGAAATTGTAATGCAGCAGGAAACGTTCCTTGTACGAACCATGCAGCGCATCGACCCATTGTTCATCCTCGCCGGTGCCCAGCGTGGTAACCACCAATGCCTGGGTTTCGCCGCGTGTGAACAGCGCCGCGCCATGGGTGCGTGGCAATACGCCAACCTCGGCCAGGATCGGCCGCACATCCGCCAGACCACGGCCATCGATACGCTTTTTGGTGTCGAGAATATTGCCCCGCACCACATCTTTTTCCAGCTTTTTGAACTGTTCGCCGACGCCGGGTTCCAGATGCAGGCCAATTTCTTCGAGGCCGGACAGAACCGCTTTCTTCACCGACGCCACCTTGTCCTGACGCAGCAGTTTGCTGACTTCGGTATAGGCCGTGCGCAGCAGATTTTCACCAATCTCGCGCACCTTGTGGCCCAGGCTTTCATCATGCGCCGCCTTGGCCAGATCCCAGGGTTCCTTGGCGGCTTTTTCCGCCAGATCAATGATTGCGCCGATCACGGCCTGCATTTCGCGATGGCCAAACATCACCGCACCCAGCATCACTTCTTCGGAAAGTTCCCTGGCTTCGGATTCCACCATCAGCACGGCGTCATTGGTGCCCGCAACGACCAGATCAAGCTGGCCTTCCTTGATGTCATCAATCAGCGGATTCAGAATATATTCGCCGTTCTTGTAGCCAACCCGGCAGCCGCCAATGGGGCCCATGAATGGAATGCCGGAAATGGTCAACGCCGCCGACGCAGCAATCAAGGCGACGATATCGGGATCATTTTCCATATCGTGGCTCAGCACGGTGCAGATGACCTGCGTTTCATTCCGGAAACCATCCACGAATAGCGGACGGATAGGACGGTCGATCAGACGCGATGTCAGGGTTTCCTTTTCGGTCGGGCGTCCTTCGCGCTTAAAAAAGCCGCCGGGAATTTTACCCGCTGCATAGGTGCGCTCTACATAGTCACAGGTCAGCGGAAAGAAATCGATGCCGGCGCGGGGCGCGCGCGCGGCGACAACGGTGGCAAGCACGCTGCTTTCGCCATATTGCACCAGAACCGCGCCATCGGCCTGGCGGGCGATCCTGCCAGTTTCAAAACTCAACTTACGTCCGCCCCACATGATTTCTTTGCGGTGGATTTCAAACATTATTCTTCTTCCTTATCATCTATATGACGTTCCGGCCCCTTGGCCGGAACGTAGCCGCATAATCGGATTAGCGGCGTAAGCCAAGCCGTTGAATCAGGGACGCGTAGCGCGGCTGATCTTCGCGTTTGACATAGTCCAGCAATTTACGGCGCAGATTGACCATCTTGATCAAACCACGGCGTGAATGGTTGTCATGTTTGTGTTCTTTGAAATGCCCGGTCAGATTGTTGATCCGTTCGGTCAACAGCGCGACTTGCACATCGGATGAACCGGTATCACCGGCTTTAAGGCCATACTCGGCCATCAGCGCCTGTTTGCGCTCAGGTGTAATCGACATCGGATTTCATAACTCCTGTTGGAACGTTGAAAATACGCACCGGCCTGAACTCCCCCGCCTCAATAAACCCAAGGGCCACGGCTTTACCGCGAATCCTGGCGCATATAAGAGTGTCAGAGGGATTAAACTGGCCGTTACGCGCCAGGATCGGTTGCCCGCGTTTCAAACGGGTTGCATCACTTCCGGTAATGGCCATCGCCGGGATGTCGTCCAGCGGGGTCTCAACCGGCAGCAAATGCTCCGACAGGGACGGGTTATGAACCAATTGTTCCAGCTTTTCCAGCGAAATCGCATTGGCTTCATTGAATGGGCCCACCTGTAACCGGCGTATATCGCGGGCATGCGCGGCGCTGCCCAGCCGCAGGCCCAGGTCGCGGGCCAGCGAGCGGACATAGGTGCCCTTGCCGCAAATCAGCTCAAAAATGGCGTTATCTGCGTCCTGTAGCTCCAGCAGGCGAAATGCAATGACGGATACCGGGCGGGGCTTCAGTTCAAACTCCTCCCCGGCTCTGGCCAGATCATAGGCCCGGGCGCCTGCCAGCTTGATGGCCGAAAAGCGGGGCGGCAATTGCATGATTTCGCCGGTGAACTCGGGCAATGCCGCCAGAATGGCGGCTTCGTCCGGGCGCACGTCACTGGTGGCGATGGCATGCCCCTCGGCGTCATCCGTGCTGGTCTGTTCGCCCCAGCGGATGGTAAACCGATAGGTCTTTTGCGTATCGACCGCATAGGGAATGGTTTTGGTGGCCTCGCCCAGGGCAATCGCCAGGATGCCGCTGGCCAGCGGATCAAGCGTCCCGGCATGCCCGGCCTTTTGCGCGTCAAAGGCGTAACGCACCTTGCCCACTACCTGGGTCGAGGTTACCCCCACCGGCTTGTCTACGCAGACCCAGCCATTGACCGGCTTTCCCTTTTTACTGCCCCGCCTGCTCATTATTTATCCAGATCCCGCGCAACGGGTTTGGACCGCAGCAGGCGGTCCAGCGCATCGGCCTTGTCAAAGCTTTCATCCGTCGCGAAACGCAATTCCGGCGTATGCCGGATGGTGATTTCCCGGCCCAGCCGCCCGCGCAGAAATCCCGCTGAACGGTTTAGCGCGGCAATGACTTTTTTGGAGGTTTCCACGTCGCCTGCAAGCGGCCTGGCATAGACCAGCGCCTGTTTCATATCGGGGCTGATCTGCACCTGGGTCACGGTGATCGAGTGCCCCGCGAGATCGGGGTCGCGCACCTCATCGCGCATCAGAATTTCGGACAGCCGGTGGCGAATTTCCTCGCCAACGCGCAATTGCCGTTGCGAACGCTCCCGCGCCGGGGGCCGCCCGGCTTGACGGCCACTGCCGCCGCGTGATGCAGACATGATTGCCTCGATTATAACTGGTAAGCGCGGCTCAAAGCGTACGCGCGATATGCTCGACTTCAAAGCATTCGATGATGTCGCCCACACGAAGATCCTGGAAGTTTTCGAACGCCATGCCGCATTCTGTGCCGGCGTGAACCTCCTTCACTTCGTCCTTGAAGCGCCGCAGGCTGGACAGTGAACCGTCATGCAGCACAACATTGTCGCGGATGACGCGCACACCCGCGCCGCGCCGCACCACGCCTTCGGTGACCAGCCCGCCCGCCGCCTTGCCCATTTTCGATACTTTGAAAACATCCAGAACCCGCGCATTGCCCAGCATGGTTTCGCGGCGTTCCGGCACCAGCATGCCGGACATGACATTGCGCACATCATCGATCAGATCGTAAATGATGTTGTAGTAACGAATCTCAACCCGTGATGAATCAGACAGTTCCTTGGCCTGACTATTTGCGCGCACGTTGAAGCCGAATACCGGGGCGTGCGACGCCGCCGCCAGGCTAACGTCAGATTCTGTGATCGCGCCTACGCCGGCATGTAATATCCGTATGCGGACTTCTTCGGTGGAAATTTTGTTGAGTGACGCCTGAATCGCTTCGACGGAACCCTGCACATCGCCTTTCAGAACAATTGGCATTTCCTTGATGGCGGCGCGCTTCAATTGCTCAAACACATCTTCCAGAGAGGCGCCGGGCGCGGTGGTTGTGCGCAATTGCGTCTGCCTGCGCTGGCGGAAATCGCTTACTTCGCGCGCGCGGCTTTCGCTCTCGACAACAATCACATCGTCACCGGCGTTTGGCACGCTTTGCAGGCCCAGAACTTCAACAGGGGTGGATGGGCCTGCTTCCTGCAATATCCGTCCATGTTCATCGGCCAGGGCGCGTACACGCCCCATTTCCGCACCGGCGACCAGAATGTCGCCCCGCCGCAATGTGCCGCCCTTGACCAGCACCGTCGCGACAGGGCCACGGCCCTTGTCCAGCCTGGCTTCTATGATGACGCCGTGGGCGCTGCGTTTTGGATTGGCCCTGAGATCAAGCAGTTCCGCCTGTAACAAAATTGCTTCCAGAAGCTTGTCGAGATTTGTGCCTTTCAGCGCGGACACCTCGATGGAAAGCACTTCGCCGCCCAGTTGTTCGGTAAAAATTTCATAGGACAGCAGTTCCTGGCGCACCTTGTCAGGATTGGCGTCATGTTTATCCATTTTATTGATGGCCACAATCACGGGCACATTGGCGGCCCTGGCGTGATGGATGGCCTCAACCGTTTGCGGCATGACGCTATCATCAGCGGCAACCACCAGCACGACAATGTCGGTGGCGCTGGCGCCGCGCGCGCGCATGGCGGTAAAGGCTTCATGGCCCGGCGTGTCGATGAAGGTGATTTTTTGACCACCGGGAATTTCGACCTGATAGGCGCCGATATGCTGGGTAATGCCGCCTTTTTCACCGGACACCACATTGGTCTTGCGCAATGCGTCCAGCAGCGATGTCTTGCCATGATCGACATGGCCCATGACGGTGACGACAGGCGGACGGGTCACCAAATCAGCTTCGTCGTCCTGCTGAATATCCAGGCCGATTTCGACGTCGGATTCAGCAACAAGTTTTGCAATATGCCCCATTTCCTCAACGACCAGCAGCGCCGTTGCGGGTTCAAGCACGGTGTCCATCGTCGCCGTTTCGCCCATGGCGCGCAGGGTGCGCAGCACTTCATTGCCCCGCACCGCCATGCGGTTGGCAAGATCCGCCACGGAAATCGCTTCGGGGATCACCACGTCACGAATAATTTTGTGTTCGCGGCCACCCGATTTCGCGGCATAGCGTTCGCGTTCGCGTGCACGGCGGATCGACGCCAGCGAGCGTTGCCGTTCGCCCAGATCATCATCAAGGGCTGCCTGAATGGTCAAACGGCCGGCGCGGCGGCGCGGTTCATCGCGCGTGCGGGCAGGGGCCTTTGGCAGGGCGAGCTTGCGTTTGCCGCGCGCGCCCTTGGCGCCTTCTTCATTGTCATCTTCTTCCGGTGCGATTATGGCGGCTTTGATTTCTTCTTTTTTACGTGTGGTGTCCGGTTTGCCGGCTGGTTCAGCCGGGATGACACTTTTTTCCGGTTCCTGAACGGCCGGGGGCTCAACCAAATCTTCCACCGGCGGCGCGAGCGCAGCGGCTTCTGCCGCCGCCTGCGCCATCAAGGCTTCGGTGCGGCGGCGTTCCGCATCTGCTGCGGCGCGAATGGCTTCGCTTTCTCTGGATTCTGCCAGCGCACGTTCGCGCGCGATGCGTTCGTCTTCCGTCAGGGTGCGCAGAACCTGCCGCCCTTTTCCGGTTTGCATGGGGCGGCGTTCAATTTTTTCCGGAACAGGTCTGGCGACTATCGTGGGCTGGGCCTGTTTCGCTACTGTTGCTGCGGGTGCGCGAACAGCTTCTGCCGGCGCGGATGTGGCGGCGGCTTGAGCCTGTATGGTTGACGCTGGAGTTGCTTCCTGTTTTACGGCCTCGGGGGCTTCGTCATCTTCTTTCAGATTCAATGTGCGCTTGCGCTTGTGCTCCACAACCACAGCCTTGGTCCGGCCATGGGAAAAGCTTTGGCGAACCTGTCCGGCGCCAACAGTCTTTTTCAGACTAAGTGTACGCTTGGCGCCTGCGCCAGGTTCCGTATCACCGGAATCTTTCGACTCACTCATTACAACCCTTTTCCTCGTTTCCACGCAATATCTCAGGCGCGGCGCCTTCAACCATCAAACCGGCCTGTAAACCCGGATTTTTCGCAAACAGAATACTGGCGGGCCTCATACCTCATTTGCCTTAATAAATCGGCCAACAGTATGATTCAGTTCAATTTTCCGCGAAAGCCCAACAAACGGCCCGCTTCCATAACGAACCGGTCCGCCAACCGCCCCTGTGCGATGGCAGCATGTATCACATTATCGCGGCCAAATGCCAAACTCAATTCCGCCCCACTCAGCCAGTGAACGTAAAAGATATCTGGTTTTACTGCCTTCGCCAGACGTAACAGCTTTGCCGCGCCATCTTCCGCCCCGTCGCTGGCGGCGATCAGCACCCCGATTTTCCCGCTTCTGGCCTGGGCTTCGACCTTTTCCCGGCCGGTAATCGCCACCCCCGCCTTGCGGGCAATCCCCAGCAACTGCATTGTGCGGCGCAATAACAGCGCCGCAATCTGGTCCCCGAAGTCAGGCGGCGGGGTAATCTGCCGCCGTGCCGCGCGGGAAAACCCTTTGCCGGCCATGGCCTTGTCCAGCGCATCCCGATTGGCGGTTACCCATATTCCGCGTCCAGGCAGTTCCGCCGCCAGATCGGGCGTCAAAACCCCGTCCGGGGACAGGACAAACCGGATCAGCCGTTCTGGCGGCAGGCTTTCGCCGGTTGCAATGCACCGCCGCAGCGGACCATTTTCATCGGCGTCCCGTCTAATTGCCTTCTTTGGCAGCGTCTTCATCGGCAAACCAGTGGGCGCGGGCGGCCATGATAATCGCATTGGCCTGATCTTCGGACAGATCGAACCCGTCCAGTATGCCCGGCGTACGTTTTTTGACGCCATCGACGGTGTCTGTAAACCCGATCAGTTCATCGCTGGATAAATCCGCCAGATCATCAAGGCTTTTGACGCCGGCCTTGCCCAGCGTCACCAGCATTGCCGGGGTCACCCCTTCAAGTCCGGCAATTTCATCGGAAACGCCAAGATTGCGGCGTTCCGCATCTGCCTTGGTCTGTTCCGTGTCCAGGAATTCGCGGGCGCGATTTTGCAGCTCTTCCGCCATATCCTCGTCAAAGCCTTCGATGCCGACCAGTTCATCCAGCGGCACATAGGCCACCTCTTCCATGCTGGTGAAGCCTTCGGTGGCCAGCAACTGGGCAACCACTTCATCCACATCCAGGCCGTTCGTGAATAGTTCGGTGCGCTCGGAAAATTCTTTCTGGCGGCGTTCGGATTCTTCCGAATTGGTCAGAATATCGATTTCCCATCCGGTCAGTTGCGACGCCAGCCGCACATTCTGTCCACGACGGCCGATGGCGAGGCTAAGCTGATCGTCGGGCACCACCACTTCGATGCGTTTCAGATCTTCGTCGAGCACCACTTTCATCACTTCGGCCGGGGCCAGCGCGTTCACGATGAACGAGGCATGGTCCGGGTTCCATTGAATGATGTCGATTTTTTCGCCCTGTAATTCATTGACCACGGCCTGAACGCGCGAACCGCGCATGCCGACGCAGGCGCCAACCGGATCGATCGATGAATCGTTCGACAGTACGGCAATTTTGGCGCGGCTGCCGGGGTCACGCGCAACCGCCTTGATCTCAATAATGCCGTCATAAATTTCCGGCACTTCCTGTCCGAACAGCAGCGCCATGAAGCGGGGATGGGTGCGCGACAGAAAAATCTGCGGCCCTTTGGCTTCGCTGCGCACATCGAAAATAAAGGCGCGGATGCGGTCGCCGTTGCGGAAATTTTCACGCGGCAATAATTCGTCGCGGCGGCAAATGGCTTCGGCCCGGCCAAGATCGACGATCACATTGCCATATTCGACGCGCTTGACGATGCCATTGATGATTTCGCCAATACGGTCCTTATATTCTTCAAACTGGCGCAGGCGTTCGGCATCACGCACCTTCTGCACGATCACCTGTTTGGCGGTTTGTGCAGCGATACGGCCAAATTCCAGCGGCGGCAGCTCTTCGGAAATAAAATCTCCGATTTCCGCCGAAGGGTTACGGCGGCGTGCATCAACAAGGGCAATTTCGCGCGCCAGCACTTCGGGTTGCTCAACAACTTCAAGCAGCCGGTGCAAACGGATGTCGCCGCTTTTGCGGTCTATTTCGACGCGAATTTCATTTTCCGCGCCATAACGTGATTTGGCGGCCTTCTGAATCGCCTCTTCCATCGCGCCCAGCACCACGTCCTGGTCGATGCTCTTTTCCCGCGCCACCGCGTCTGCGATCTGCAACAATTCAAGCCTGTTTGCACTTACTGCCGCACCAGCCATTTTCTGCTCCCTAAGATTCTTCCGCGAAATCCGTCTGCGGTTTGCGTTTCAAACTTTCCGCAATCAGTGCATCTGTCAGCACCAGTTGCGCTTTGGTAATCTGCGCCAATGGAATTTCCACGGCATCGCCTGCATCCGGAACCAGCCGCAGCACATCTTCCGCCGGCCCCGTCAATCCGGCAAGCTGGCCACGAAAGCGGCGCTGGCCCTGTACCGGCGGCGCGACTTCCAGTTTCGCCAGATGCCCGGTATAGCGGGCGAAATCCTTCGGCCGGGTCAGCGGGCGGTCAATCCCGGGGGACGACACCTCCAGCACATATTCATCTGAAATCGGGTCTTCCACATCCAGCAGGGCGGAAACCGTCCGGCTAAGCTCGGCGCAATCCTCAACGCTCATATCGCCATTTTCCCGCTCGGCCATGATCTGCAATACCGGCCGCGTGCCGCCGCCATAGCGGATACGCACCAGCTCAAACCCCATCGCTTCCGCGGTGGGCGCAAGTATCGCCTCAATCCGGCTGATCAGATCCATTTGCCCGGTAAGGGTCATGCTTTGGATAGGCCCTGGAACGAAAAAGTGGGCTCGCGGCCCACTCGAAAACGTCAAATTGTCGCTGCACCATAGCGAAATTGGGGGATGTTTCAAGCAAATTCGTTCTTGCCACACCGTGTGGACGCCTCACCAGCCAAACTGTAGCAGAAACGGCGCCGCGTCATTAATGTGGTGGGCCGCCTTTTTTTAGAGCATAATCCGCCTGGATTAACCTGCCCCGCCCACAGTGTAACCCGGCGTCTGTTGCGGGAAGCCATGGACAAAAACACGGGCCTTTTCTGGTGAATCCATCCCCGCTACAAATGCGGGCTGGCGATTCGACCCGCGCATAAATTATTCCTGGAGCGACTGAGCATGAACAAACGTTACAGCAAGGCCGACGCCCCCCCGGGCAAGTTTGGCTTCACCGACGAACAGTTGGTCGAAAAGCCTACCGTGTTCCGTAATGACCTGTTCAAGGGCAAGCGGGTGCTGGTGTCGGGCGCGGGCAGCGGCATCGGCAAGGCGACCGCTTATCTGTTCGCGCGGCTGGGTGCTGATCTGGTGATTTGCGGACGCAACGAGGAACGGCTGGCGGTTTCCGAAAGCTGGCTGAAAAAACTGGGCGCGAAAGTCGAAACCTATTCGCTGTCGATACGCGATCATGACGCAGTTGCGGCGATGATCGACAAGGCCTTCGCCAATGGCGGCATCGATTATCAGATCAACAATGCCGGCGGGCAGTTTTCGCAAAAGGCCATCGACTATTCGGTCAAGGGCTGGAACGCCGTCATCGACACCAATCTGAACGGCACCTGGTATATGATGCAGAACCTGGCCCGCAACTGGCGCGCAGCCGGCAAGCCCGGTCATATCATCAATATTGTCGCCGATGTGTGGCGCGGCATGCCGGACGCGGCCCACACCTGCGCGGCGCGCGCGGGCGTCATCTATCTGTCGAAAACCGTCGCCGTGGAATGGGCAGAACACCGGATTCAGGTCAATTGCGTCGCCCCCGGCGCGGTGGAAACCGAAGGCTTTGGCAACTATCCGCCCGAAGCCGCCGCAACCTTCGCCCAGGCCAATCCCATGATGCATGTCGGCGAATCCCACGACATCGCCGAGGCCTGCGCCTATCTGGCCGCCCCTTCCGGCAAATTCATCACCGGCGAAGTCATCACCGTCGATGGCGGCCAGCAACTCTGGAGCGATCTGTGGTTATATGGCAAACCGGATTACTTCAGGACGGGGGGATAGGGTAACATTCATCCCGGCTATTAATAGTTTATTGAACCTGGCGCGGCACTCTGTCTGGATAGAGCGGATGCGCGGGGAGCGGCTCCATGGATGATGCGCTGTTCAAGTCACTGACGGATAAAATCTACACGGCGGCTTTTGATGAAGCCGCATGGAGCAGTCTGCTGGAAACCCTGCGTGTGCATTTTGGCGCATCCGGGTCAACGATGATGAGCTGGCAGCGCACAGCCGGCTATCCGCCGATCCTGACCTTCAAAAGTGATTGTGACGCCGAGTATTTGCGCAAATACGGCGGCTATTTTTACAAGATCGATCCCTGGGTCAGGGCCGGCATGAACAGCGGCATCGTTCTGATCGAGCCATGGGTTGGCACAGGTGATAATCTGGTTCCCCAGGCCGAACTTATTGAGTCCGAGTTTTACAGGGATTTCCTGCGGCATTATGACCAGTGCCTGCTGCTGGTCGCAGCCACGGAAAGTACGGATAAAATACTGGCCAGCTACAGTTTTTTTCGTCCCATTAATGGCCAGGAATTTGACGCCGGTTTGATAAATGATCTCTGGGCCCTGGCGCCGCACCTCAAAAGAGGCTCGATCATCTATCGTCAGTCTGCGGAATTACGCGCCCGTTCCGGCCTGTTCGAAACCAGCTTTAACGAATTGGCTGCCGCCATTCTCCTGCTGGATGAACATGGCCGTGTGCTGGAAATGAATGCGTCCGCCAAACGGCTTCTGGATGCGCCCAATCATCTTAAAGTCCTGGGTCTCAAAAATGGGTGTCTGGTGGCGCGGATCGCCAGCGACGACACGGCCCTTGCCAGCGCGCTGAAACGGCGACCGGGATTTGCGCCGCCCGCCGAACTGGTGTTGCATGGGCCATCTCCGGCCGCCAGTCTCCGGCTGGCCATCACACCGCTCAGCACCGGCAGTTTTCCATTGTGGAATGATATTAATCAGCGACCGCAATCGGTGATTTTGCTGATGGCCTCACCCCTTATTCCGTCACTGCCCGTGACGGCGCGTTTGGTGGAACGCTATGACCTGACCCTGGCCGAGGCAGAGGTGACATTGCTGCTGCTGGAAGGATTAAGCCCCACACAAATAGCCGCGCGCCGCGACAAAAGCATCAATACCATCAAGGCGCAGATCAAACAGATTTACGCCAAGACCGGCGTCACCGGCCAGACCGCCCTTCTGGCACACCTTCTGGGTGGCGGGGGCTGATTTCCCTCCGCCGATTATTGAATAGCGGGGTTAGCGCCGTTCAGTTCCGGCTATCTGCACAAAGTGTGACGAACGAACATAAATAATTGCGTAACCTGGCCCCGCTTAACCCTTACGGGTGATGACGGTTTTGCCATTCCCACGCAAATTCACAGCCTAACAAAAGTTTAATAAAGCAACTTTTACACAGGAAGACCGGATATGCGCAATTTAATGAAACTAGCGGGCATGGTGTGCACTGCGCTAAGTATTGGGGTGCCCAGCGCCAACGCCATCCCCGTGGAATGGACCACCGCCAGCGGCGGCAACGGGCATTTTTATGACGCCATCGCATGGAGTAATACCTGGGCTGCGGCGCGCGCTGATGCGCTGACCCGTACCCACAATGGACAAAACGGCTATTTGGTAAATTTTACTTCAGCCGCAGAGCAGGCGTTTTTTCTTACAATCTTTCCAAACCCGAACGGTATTATAGGCGCCGATGACCTCGTAAATGAAGGGCTCTGGGTATGGTCTGACGGACCAGAGGCGGGTCAGCAATTCTGGCAAGGCCTGTCGCCCTCCCATTCTCCATCTGGCTTTGCGACCGCGCCATTTAACTACGCCAACTGGGCCGGGGGCGAACCAAACCAGTCTGGCGAAGAGGATGTTGCCCAGATTCACGCGGGCGGATGGAATGACTATCCGGCGTCATTCGCGCTATCGTGGCAATATTATATTGAGTACAACGCCGCTGACATTATAGTCGATCCGCCAATGGGCGGCGTTCCCGAACCTGCGACCCTCAGCCTGCTCGGCGCGGGTCTGGCCGGTATTGGATGGGCGCGCCGCCGCCGCAAGGGCTAAAACTGCATCGAGGTTAATTCAGAATGGCGGCTTTCGGGCCGCCATTTTCTTTTTTGGGGCTTATTCCTTAATCATGCAATATACTGCACCAGAATTTGCAATCGGCCCAACCGGGAATTAATTTATGGAACACATAATCCAGTTGCATATAGAGAAGTTGCCGGAAGGGGTCTATCTAGCCACCAGCGACGAGTTGCAAGGTTTGATCGCGCAAGGCCGTACGATCCAGGAAACCATCGAGATCGCGCGCGATGTGGCGAAAAAGCTGATCAAGGCGCAAACCGGATTACTTCGGGACGGGGGGTAGCTGGTTCAGATGTGATGTAAATTCTCAAAAGGTTGTTTATAGGGAAATCTGGTCGTTTCCAAAAACAAGTTCGAGCGAGACATTATCTCCGATAATTTTCAGTGATTTGCTGGCTTTTTTTGACATGGGTATTTTGTTTTTTATACAATAACTTATCAGCACTGCGCCCAAATTCGCAACTGAGACAACTATATTTCTTTCCTCATCCCTGTTATAACTGATAAACTTTAGCACTATATTAGCTTTATTATCCGGATCAACAGATACGGCAGTAATAACTCCTTCCGGAAGCTTTGGAACACCTGGAGAGTTAAAAAAATTAATTGCGTTCATGAGTTCTTCATTTGAAAACACAATCCGCCGCATTTCTGTTGGCATATTTATGCTCCGTACTAAACGCTATTGATTCAGGTTGAGCCGCCGACTCACCCGCCATGCCACTCCGCAGTGCGCCTCAATCTAATCAGAGAACGCCCTACCGCCCGGAAATATCACTTTCCGGATTGGCGCTGATATGGTGAATGGCCAGATCAGCGCCGTTGAATTCGTCTTCTTCGTCCAGCCTTATGCCCATTACCGCCTTTAATGCGCCGTAGACAACGAAACCGGCAATCCCGGCATAGGCGGCGCCCGCCAGCGATCCAACCAGTTGCGACATGAAGCCGACGCCGCCCATGCCGCCCATTGCCTCCACCCCGAAAATGCCACAGGCAATGCCGCCCCACAAGCCGCATAATCCATGCAGCGGCCAGACGCCCAGCACATCGTCTATTTTCCAGCGGTTATGGCAAAGCTGGAACATCACCACGAAAATCACCCCGGCAATGGCCCCGGTGGCCAGCGCGCCGATGGGATGAAACACATTGGAACCCGCGCATACGGCCACCAGCCCGGCCAGCGCGCCATTATGGACAAAGCCCGGATCATTCCTGCCCGCGATCAGCGCCGCAATAATGCCGCCCACCATCGCCAGCAGCGAGTTCACCGCGACCAGGCCGTTGACGCTGGCCAGCGTCTGCGCGCTCATCACATTAAATCCGAACCAGCCGACGCAGAGCATCCACGAACCCAGCGCCAGATAGGGAATGTTTGAGGGCGCAATGCCCACCGGTTTGCCCGCCGCCGTGTAGCGCCCGCGCCGCACCCCCAGCGTGATGACCGCACCCAGCGCGATCCAGCCGCCCACCGCATGCACCACCACGGAACCCGCGAAATCGTTAAAGCGATAGCCGAAGCTGGCCTGCAGCCAGTCCTGAAAACCAAAGCGCGTGCCCCACACCATGCCTTCGAACAGCGGATAGACCAGCGCCACAATGATACCGCTGGCCAGCACCTGCGGCCAGAATTTCATGCGTTCCGCAACGCCGCCGGAAATGATGGCGGGGATGGCGGCGGCAAAGGTCAGCAGGAAGAAAAACTTCACCAGATCATAGCCGCTGGCCGCGAACTTATAGCCTTCGGCTTGTGCGGCGCCCGTCAGCACCTGCGCGCTGGTCAGGAAATCAATGCCGTAGGCGACCGAATAGCCGACAAGGAAATACACCACCGTCGAGACCGCAAAATCGACCAGGATTTTGACCAGCGCATTAACCTGGTTCTTGTAGCGCACCGTGCCTGCTTCCAGAAAGGCAAAGCCGCCATGCATGGCGAATACGAGGATTGCCCCCATCAGAATGAAGAAAACATCCGCACCAATTGATGCGTTGGTTTGTGTCGTGTCCATAAGCGTCCCCCGCCCTGAAACTTCTTGTTTGCCCAACCCCTTTATCGCGTGGAATTATTTTAGTTCGATTGAATTGCCCCACGGAAAGTGTCACCCCGCACTTGTTGCGGGGTCCAGGGATGCAAACACAGGCTTTCCCTTGTGGCTCCTGGACCCCGGAACAGGTCCGGGGTGACACCGGTGGTTTGGCATGCGTCAAACTAAAATTATCAAGCTCAAAAGGAACCTCTCTCTGATCCAGTATTAGCCCGAAAAACGCCAAATGAATAGGTGTTTTGCGCTGCCGCCGTTTTCGTTTAGGTTGTCGCATCTCGCGACGCCCGCACCGAATCTGTCAGGAACCTACAGCAAAATGTCATTCATTCGTTCGGCGGTGACCGTCGGCAGCGGTACACTACTTAGCCGCGTACTGGGGTTCGTGCGCGATATTCTGATTGCGGCCATGCTGGGGGCCGGGCCGCTGGCCGATGCGTTCTTTGTCAGTTTCCGGCTGCCCAATCTGTTCCGCCGCCTGTTCGCGGAAGGGGCGTTTAATTCGGCCTTTGTACCGCTGTTCGCGGGCAAGCTGGCGCGTGACGGCGAAGCCGAGGCTCGAAAATTTGCCGAACAATCGCTGTCGGTGCTGCTAGCCATCCTCTTTATACTGACGATTCTGGCGGAAATTTTCATGCCCACGCTGATGTATTTGCTGGCGCCGGGCTTTGCGGGAAACGCCGAACAGTTTGCCAATGTGGTGCTGTTCGGGCGCATCATGTTTCCGTATTTATTGTTTGTGTCGCTGGTGGCGCTCTATGGCGGCATTCTGAATTCGCTGATGCAGTTTGCCGCCGCCGCCCTGACGCCGGTGCTGTTCAACTGCATTCTGATCGTGGCCCTGGCGGTGATCATCCCCGCGTTCGGCTGGCCTGGCGAGACTTTATCCTGGGCGGTGGCGGTGGCGGGCGTGGCGCAGTTTCTGATGCTGGTTGTTGCGGCCAACCGGGCGGGCTTGCGCCTGCGTCTGCCCTGGCCGCGCCTGACGCCGGATGTCAAACGCCTGCTGGCGCTGACCGGACCCGGCGCGATTTCCGGCGGCATCGCGCAGATAAATCTGTTTATCGGGACGATTATCGCATCGCTGCATGCGGGCGCGGTGTCGTATCTGTATTATGCCGACCGGCTGTACCAGTTGCCGCTCAGCGCCATCGGCACAGCGATCGGGGTGGTGCTGTTGCCGGATTTGTCGCGCCGCCTGCGCGAGGGCAATGAGGCGGGCGCATTATGGAGCCTGAACCGGGCGCTTGAATTTGGATTGCTGCTGACCCTGCCCGCCACCCTTGCGCTGCTGATCATCCCGGGCGCGATTGTTGATGTGATGTTCACCCGCGGCGCCTTTACCCAGGCCGACGCCGACGCCACGACCCTGGCGGTGGCGGGGTTTGCCGTTGGGCTTCCGGCCTATGTGCTGATCAAAATTTTCTCGCCGGCATTTTATTCGCGCGAAGACACCATGACGCCGCTTAAATTCGCCGCCGCCGGGGTGGTGCTGAACATCGTATTGTCCGTTGGGCTGTATTTCTGGATCGGCTTTATTTCGATTGCGATTGCGACCTCGGTTGCCGCCTGGCTGAATGCGGGCTTGCTGTGGTTTTCGCTGCGGCGTCACGGACATATGAAACTGGACGCACAATCGGGGGTAAGGCTGCCGCGCATGATGTTGAGTTGCACTGGATTTTCCCTGGCCCTGTGGGCGGGTGCGACCGCCCTGTCGCCGTGGCTGGCCGCCAATGCAGGCATAGCGGGGATGGCCGCGCTGGGGTCACTTGTGCTGGGCGGCATCGTGGTTTTTGCGCTGCTGTGTCATTTTAGCGGGGCGATCAGCCTGGGGGATTTACGTTCGTCCCTGCGGCGATAACTTGACGCTGGTCCGGGCAAGGCCGATAAAGCCCCACATCCTTCTGCAAACAGGGCCAGAACCGTTACCATGACCACGCATAAACCCCTTGTCTTTTCCGGCGTTCAACCTACCGGCAATCTGCATCTCGGCAATTATCTGGGCGCCATCCGCAATTTTGTGCGGTTACAGCAATCCCATTCCTGCCTGTATTGCGTCGTGGATATGCATGCGATCACGGTCTGGCAGGAACCGAACGAACTGCGTAACGCCACACGCGAGGTCGCCAGCGCCTTTATCGCCGCGGGCGTCGATCCGAAAGCGCATATCATTTTCAACCAGAGCCAGGTTCCCCAGCATGCGGAACTGGCATGGATATTCAACTGTGTGGCGCGCATCGGCTGGTTGAACCGCATGACCCAGTTCAAGGACAAGGCGGGTAGCAACCGCGAAAAAGCCAGTGTCGGCCTGTACGCCTATCCCAATCTGATGGCCGCCGACATTCTGGCCTACCGCGCCACCCATGTGCCGATTGGCGAGGATCAGACCCAGCATCTGGAACTGGCCCGCGACATTGCGCAAAAATTCAATACGGATTTCAGCGCGCCGGATTTCTTTCCGCAACCCGAGGCCCTATTGCAACCCGAAGGCGCGCGCATTATGTCGTTAAAGGACGGCAGCAAAAAAATGAGCAAATCCGACCCGAGCGATCTGTCCCGCATCAATCTGAATGACGACGCCGATACGATTGCGAAAAAAATCCGCAAGGCCCGCACTGATCCCGAACCGCTGCCTGCGGCGGCGGAAGGTTTGAAGGAGCGGCCCGAGGCGCGCAATCTGGTCGGCATTTATGCGGCCTTGTCCGACACGCGCGCCGAAGATGTGCTGCGCGACTATGCAGGCGCGGAATTTTCCCGCTTCAAGGGGCAGTTGACGGATTTATGTGTGGAAAAGCTTGGCCCCATCGGCGCGGAAATGAAGCGCCTGACCGCAGACCCGGCCTATGTCGAAACCGTTCTGGCCGATGGCGCCGCGCGCGCCCGCGCCATCGCCGCGCCGGTTCTGGCGGATGTATATGATGTGGTAGGTTTTATTCGTGCTCGTTAACAGTGAGGACCATCATGCGGATACTCGAAACATTACAGGAATGGCTGGCGACCGCGCGCGCGCGGGCGCCATTGCGGTTTCTGCGCTGGGCCACTGGCACACTGGTGCTTCTGCTGATCCTGTATTACCCGGTCGGCATGCTGTGGTGGCACACGATCAATGACGATCTCGGCTTTGATGTAAGCGCCGATAGCCTGCAACCCGGACAAAGCCGCGCGGTGGCGGTGGCGGCGGGGCTGATTGATCGCGAGGTCAACAAATCCGGCTGGGTGGCGAACAATCCGTTTTTCACCCCCAGCGCCATGCTCGATAATATGCCCGCTTATCAGCAGGGCATCATCTCCGCGCTGGCGCGGTTTTCGTTCGAACTGGCCGATCAGATTGGCCGCACACGCGGATCCAGCGAGATTGATGCGGATCTGAAAAATGCTTCCGGCCTGCTGCAATATTCCGGCACTGTCTGGGTATGGGATCCGTCTGTCAGTCTGGCGCCCACCGCCACATCGGAAGAGCAATATGAAAAAGCCCGCAAGGCGCTGGAAAATTACAATCGCCGTCTGGCCGATGGCAAGGCGGTGTTTGAACGTCGCGGCGATAATCTGCTGGCGACCATGGAGCGCATTGCGCTGGATCTGGGTTCAAGCTCGGCAGTGCTGGAGCGTCAGGTGGCGGACCATTCCTCAGACTTTCTGGATTTTCAGGCCGATGATCTGTTCTACAATGTCAAGGGCCAGACCTATGCCTATTATGTCGTGCTGCGCGCGCTCGGCGGGGATTTTGAAAATGTGCTGCGCGAACGCGAACTGGCGGGCGTGTATGCCCAGATGCTGAACAGCCTTCATGAGGCGGCGGCGCTCGACCCCTGGGTGGTCACCAACGGCGCGCCGGATGGGCTGTTTCCCAACAGCCATCTGGCGGCGCAGGGCTTCTACCTGCTGCGCGCCCGCACCCAGCTACGCGAAATCAGCGATATTTTGAGGAAATAGGACAGGCAAATGATCCGCCGCGAAGGGCGCTATAGTATTTCATTATTTGACTGAAGCGCTGCGCTTAAGCGTCATTGCGAGGAGCGAAGCGACGTGGCAATCCAGAGCCACAAACGCAGGCCTTTGCGTGAGACTCTGGATCGCCACGCTTCGCTCGCGATGACGAAGTATAAGTTTGTGATTCAGTAGCAAAATGTGACCGGGTCGAATCGGACCTTCTCCCGGCCTCCCCCTTTCAGGGGGGAGAAACCCGGTGCGTGGTTCCTTCCCCTTGGAAAGGGAGGGGATCAACGATGCGCAAGAAAACCGGGTGCGCCTCAACCCTGATCGCAAAACGGTCCAGTCTAAACCCGGGCTGTTTTAACGGCCTTTGAAAACCGGTTCGCGCTTTTCCATGAACGAGCGCGGGCCTTCGACCGCGTCTTCGGTTTTTAATACAGGGGCGGCGAATTTGCTTTCCATTTCCAGCGCCACTTTTTCCGGGTAGCCGATACATTCGCGCGCCGAACGGCGGATCGCCTGCACGGCGATGGGGCCGTTCTTGGCCAGCTTGGCGGCATATTCCATGGCCGCATCCATGACCTTTTCCTGCGGCACGACCTTGTTGATCAGGCCGATGGCAAGCGCTTCCTGGGCGCTGATCAGATCGCCGGTGATCAGGATTTCCATGGCCCGGCAATAGGGAATTTGCCGGGGCAGGCGCACGGTGGAACCGCCGCCGGGGAAGATCGCCCATTTGACTTCCTGCAGGCCAAAGCGGGCCTTTTCGGACGCCACGCGGATATCGGTGCCTTGCAGCATTTCCGTGCCGCCCGCGACTGCAAAACCGTTCACCGCCGCCACGACGGGCTTTACGGTGTCAAAATCCCGCAGAATGCCGATGCCGGTCAGGCCGCGATCTTCGACCACGCGCTTTTCATAATCGTTTTGCGGGGTGCGCGCGCCGGTAAACAGCGGGATCAACTGGCCAAGATCGGCGCCCGAGCAAAATGATTTCGGGCCAGCGCCAGTGACGACGGCGACGCGAATATCGGGATTGTCGCGCACTTCCTTCCAGTAATCGACCAGGCGGCACAGCATTTCCGGGCTAAGCGCATTCAGCGCCTCGGGCCGGTTCATGGTGATGATGGCCACATGGCCCTGTTTTTCGAATAATGCGTGCATGTTTTCCTCCTGATGTCCCGCCGGTTATGCCCCGTGCCGGGTGATGTGCGATCCTGATTTCTGTATTAACTGTTATACTAAATAGGTGGCTGTGAAAAGCCAATGGGGGATGCGCCCCCGATATCTTGTTGATCATAGAATCAACAGGATTGCCATACGATATCGAAGTATCTAGGGTGCCGTAAAATAAACAGGGAGGAACAAATGGCGGGACGGGTAGAAGGTAAAATTGCGTTTGTCACCGGCGGCGGCTCCGGCATGGGGCGCGAACATGCGCTTTTGATGGCCGAAGAAGGGGCGAGCATTATCGTTTCAGACGTGAACGAAGCGGGCGGCCGTGAAACGGTTTCGATGATCAACAGCAAGGGCGGGCAGGGCCTGTTCATCAATTTTGACGTGGCGAGCGAGGCCGCATGGCAGGCGGCGGTCAATCAGGCGGTGTCCACATTCGGGCGGGTCGATATTCTGGTGAACAATGCCGGCATCTTCATGATGAAGATGATGGCGGACACAACCGGCGAAGAACTGGACCGTATGCTGAATATCAATGTCAAAGGCGTGTTCTATGGCTGCAAGCATATCCTGCCCGCGATGCAGAAGGCGGGCGGCGGATCGATCATCAATATTTCCTCGATCTATGGGGTGATCGGCGCGCCTGCGGCATCGGCCTATCAGGCGTCAAAAGGCGCGGTGCGCATTCTGACCAAGTCCGTGGCGGTGGAATATGCGCCATATAATATTCGCGCCAACTCCATTCATCCTGGCGTTATTCGCACCCCGATGACCAGGGATCTGATGGCCACCCCGGATTCCGAAAAGGCGATCCTGGCCTCCACCATTCTGCGCCGTGCAGCGGAACCACGCGAGGTGGCCTATCCGGTATTGTTCCTGGCGTCGGGTGAGTCCAGCTATATCACCGGCGCGGAAATCATGGTCGATGGCGGCTATACCACTGTATAAAAACAGCACTCAGCAGGGAGAAAAATCATGGCGGGACGGGTAGAAGGTAAAATAGCATTTGTAACCGGCGGCGGTTCCGGCATGGGGCGCGAACATGCGCTGCTGCTGGCCGAACACGGCGCGAGCCTCATTGTTTCAGACGTCAACGAGGCGGGCGGCCGCGAAACCGTCTCAATGATCAATAGCAAGGGCGGGCAGGGCCTGTTCATCAAATTTGATGTGGCGAAGGAGGCGGAATGGAAGGCAGCCGTCGATCAGGCCATGGCCTCGTTTGGCCGGGTAGATATTCTGGTGAACAATGCCGGCATCCTGATCATGAAAACCACCCAGGACACCACAGGCGAAGATCTGGACCGCATGCTGGACATCAATGTCAAAGGCGTGTTTTACGGCTGCAAGCATATTCTGCCCGCGATGCAGAAGGCTGGCGGCGGATCGATTGTTAACATCTCCTCCATCGCCGGTATCATCGGCATGGCGGGGGCTGCGGCCTATCAGGCGGCCAAGGGCGCGGTGCGTATTCTGACCAAATCCGTGGCGGTGGAATATGCGCCGTTCAACATCCGCGCCAATTCCATTCATCCGGGTATTATCCGTACACCGATGACCCAGGACTTTCTGGTGAATGAGAAAACGGAGAAAGCATTCCTTGGCACGACCATCCTGCGCCGCCCGGCCGAACCGCGCGAGGTTTCCTATCCGGTGCTGTTCCTGGCGTCGGGCGAATCAAGCTATATCACGGGTGCTGAAATCGTTGTCGATGGCGGCTATACGACGATGTGATGTACATCGTGCTTGTCAGATTAAAGCGGGGGAACGGTCCCCGCTTTTCTTTCTTCCAACTGCCAGTAGGTTGACCATGTGCGCTGTACTACCGTGACAAGGGTGAAGATGGTCAGCACATAAATCGCCATTTCCAGAAAACCCGCCATCAGCGCGATCGAAATCAGCAGCAGGCGTTCAAAGCGTGACGCAAAACCGCTTTTGCCGACAAGGCCTAGCGCCTCGGCGCGCGCGCGGGTATAGCTGACCATGAATGATCCCAGCAACGCCAGGACGACGACCGATGCGGTAACGGCGTTGCCCTGGTCAGCGAACAGATAGGCGATGGCGGCGAAAATCACGCCTTCCGCGATGCGGTCGAAATTCGAATCGAGAAAGCCGCCAAACTCAGTGCTCAGGCCGCCGCGCCGCGCCACCGTGCCGTCGAACAGATCAACAAGTCCGGCAAACAGATAGATAAACCCGCCAATGAACAGGCCGCCCCACAGAATGCAGAAAGCGGCCAGGAAATTCAGCAAAAGTCCAATCACAGAAAGCCTGTTGGGCGTCAGCCCATGGCGGATCAGAAAATCCGCTATCGGGATCAGCGCAAAATCAAAACTGGCATACAGCTTTTTGCGGAATTCCTCCATGTCTATGCGACAGCCTTTTCTTTTTGTATCACGCCTTCTTCCACCAGTTTGTCGAAATCCGCCTGCGGCAGGCCTAACAGGCCGCTCAGGATTTCCGCATTGTCCTCGCCCAGGAACGGCACATGCTCGCGTATCCGCGATTCGGAATCGCACATGCGCAGCGGCGTATTGGCGGCCAGGAATGAACCCGCGCCATCCTCGATTTCCACGGCGCTTTTACGCAGCACGGATTGCGGCTGTTGCAGGGCGTCTTCAACACGGCGCAACTGCCCGACCGGGCAACCGCCTTCACGGATGATGTTTTCCACCTCGTCAACGGTGCGGTCTTTGGCCCACTCTTCAACCTCGTTCAGCATATTTATCCAGTTCTGCTGGCGCTCGGCAACCTGCAACGGATATTTTTCAGGCCATTCCGGGTGGCCGCAGGATCTGCTGAGGTCGGCATAATTATTCGGCGACAGCGGATTGACGACAAACATGCCGTCTTTTGCCTTTAGTGCGCGGTAAACCAGCCGTGCGCCGGTCGTGTTAAAGTTTGCTTCCTGCAATTCATTGGTCAGTGCGTTGTAAATCACCTCGGTCATGGCAATGTCGATTTCCTCGCCCTTGCCGGTGCGTTCGCGCCGGAACAGGGCCGCCACAATTGCGGCATTGCCATGTACGCCGGTCATATAGTCGGCGAACGGGACCGAGCCGTTGATGGGCTTGTTCTTGTCTTCCTGCCAGGTCATCATGGCCATATCCAGCCCGGCTGAGGCGTGAATGATGGGGGCAAACGCCGCCCAGTCGGCGGCGGGGCCTTCCTGGCCAAAGCCGGACATGTTGCAATAGATGATTTTCGGGTTGCGCGCCTTCATATGCGCATAGCCAAGGCCGAAACCGCGCATCACGCCGGGGCGGAAATTCTGGATGGCGACATCGCTTTTTGCGGCAAGCTGCAAGATCAATTCGACGGCGCGCGGGTCTTTCAGGTCCAGGCAGACGCTTTTCTTGCCGGCGTTTAACTGTCCGAAATAGGTGCTGCGGCCCTTGCGGCGCGGCATGGTCATGCGCAGCAGATCGCCGATGGGGGGTTCCACCTTGATGACCTCGGCCCCCAGATCCGCCATCAGGCGGGCGCAATAGGGGCCGGCAATAACCCCGGTAAAATCAATAACCCGCACACCTTCAAGCGCGCCCGGCGAGCTATGCTGCTGGATCGACATGGTTTCTTCCCTTTTATTATTGTGGCAATGGATTCACGCCCCCATGATGCGGCGAATGCGCGTGCAGGTAAACAACTTTTAGAAAGCCTCTGATTTCAGCCGGCAGGATTTGAACTGGCCGCAGCGCACAAAAAAGCGGCCGGGTCTTTGGCAAGGCCCGGCCGCAATGAATCCGGTGGTGTCGCCTAGTGCTGGCCCGCAGGGATATTCAGGACCAGGCCGTCAAGTTCATCGGTGATTTTGATCTGACAGGCAAGGCGGCTGGTTTCGCGGAAATCCTCGGCGAATTGAAGCAGTTCGGCTTCCATTTCGCCTGGCGCGGCCCTGCCTACCCTGTCGAGCCATGCGGGGTCCACATAGACGTGGCAGGTGGCGCAGGCGCAAACCCCGCCGCAATCGCCGTCGATCCCGGGAATGTCGTTGTCGATCGCGGCGTCGCGACCGGTAGTGCCGCTGGCCACGGTCACGACATGCCTGGTCCCGTTGTCCTCGATATAAGTCACTTTTGGCATTCTATAACCTGTCTGTTGTTGTGCGAATTGCGCGCAGCCCCTTAACGGGCGTGCAGTATTACCGGCATCCTGGTGAATCCGTGGATGACATGCGACAGGCTTCTGACCGGCTCGCCCACGACCTCAACCTTGCTGAAGCGTTTGACGATCTCTTCCCAGATGATGCGCAACTGTAATTCCGCCACACGGTTGCCGACGCAGCGGTGAATGCCGAAACCGAAGGACAGATGCTGACGCGGGTTTTTGCGGTCGATCAGAAATTCGTCGGCCCGCTCGATCACCTCGCTGTCGCGATTGCCCGACAGATACCACATCACGACCTTGTCGCCTTCACGGATCTTTTTGCCGCCAACCTCGGCATCGCATAAGGCTGTGCGCATCATGCTCGTGATGGGGCTCTGCCAGCGGATGATTTCCGGGACCATGCCGGGGATAAGGCCTGGGTCATTCATCAGCTTGGCGTATTCCTTCGGGTTCTGGTTAAGCGCCAGAACGCCGCCACTGATGGAATTGCGCGTTGTGTCGTTGCCGCCGACGATCAGCAGCATCAGATTGCCCAGAAATTCCTGGAACGGCATGTTGGACGTGGCAGGCGAACCGGCGAGCATGGAAATCAGATCATGTTTCTGTTCGCCGCCCACACGCTGATCCCACAGATTTTTGAAATACATGCCGCATTCCGTCAATTCCTGCTGCCACTGCTCCCAGCTATCGACGCCATTGCCCGGTGATGCGGTCAAAACGTCGGACCAGCGGGTCAGCTTGCGCCGTTCTTCCCAGGGAAAATCGAACAGAGTGGCCAGCGTCATGGTGGTCAGCTCGATGGAAACCTTGTCAACCCAGTCGATCTCTTCCCCAACCGGCAGCGAATCGAGGATGGCGGCGGCGCGTTCGCGAATGATCGGCTCCAGCGTTTCAAGATTATTTGGCGCGACAACCGGGCTTACCACCTTGCGCTGTGCGTCATGCTTGGGCGGGTCCATGGCGATAAACATTTCCAGCCCGCCCATGGCGGACTCCTCGGTTGGCACGCCGATACCGCCGAGCACGATGCCGCCCCGGGCCGCATCCGAAGAAAAGACCTTGTGGTCCGTGTCGACCCGGACAATATCGTTGAATTTGGTCACCGACCAGTACGGGCCGTTAGGGCTTTTGGCGCAATAATGCACGGGATCCTCCGCGCGCAACCGCCTGAAATATTCCCCGATCGTATCGTTTTGAAACAGCATTGGATCGCTGACATCAATTTCGTCCAGTGGAATTTTGCTTACATCTATTTTGGTGGCCTGATTGACTGACATGTTCGGATCCTCCGCCTTAACCCCGGCGTTGCAATATGCGCCAGGTTCCTGATTGAACGAATAATGCAGCAGCATTATTGTATTGATAGATATATCAATACAATAATATGCGATAAGTCAATAGGTTTTTCGGCAAACGAATGAGGGTCATTGGGGGGAGGGATCAATGGAGATCAAAGGGGAGGGGGGCACCGGAGGGGCGATTGGTCTGTGGCGCCATTAATCGCCCGATCCAACCGGTATTCGCGGACAAATTTCATGTTTTAACAGTATTTGAGATAGTATAAGGCAAAAAAAAGCAAGACTCGAAAGTCTTGCGGATGTTGGGTTATTCTTGTTTTTGCATCCCCATGGAAACAGTACCTTTCGGATATTAAACCCTGAGGCCTGTAAAATGGTGAGCCGCTTTCGCGTCCCTGGATGTTTCTCCCCCTAAACTCGGGCCAGCCATACTGTGTGGCAATGCCTCTTTGTTGGAAGTAACTTATTCCGTCTATTTGGAAGAGTCACGCAATAAAAAACACTTTTCGATTCTTTTTTTGTAATTTTCTAGGTTGTGTTGACATTTAGGATTCACAAATCGGCTGAATTGTGATTCAAGCTGCTTGCTGAGAGGAGGTCAGCAGGCATGGCGCGACACGAACTGCGCGACGATCAATGGCGGAAAATAAAACA
>Ga0268299_1001641_pt1 | contig 35689 bp, 27 predicted proteins | sample NOBtaG_FD_193484 | JGI IMG/M metagenome (GOLD analysis project Ga0268299, IMG submission 193484) | Activated sludge microbial communities from bioreactor in Nijmegen, Gelderland, Netherland - NOB reactor | ecosystem: Engineered > Bioreactor > Aerobic > Activated sludge | place: Netherlands... | reverse complement strand
ATCCCAATCGGATAAGCCCGACCCACGCTCGTCGGAGGTAATCAGGGTGTGGTCGCGCGTCAATTCTTCCAGCCAGTGCAGCCAGACCGGGCTATCCCAATCGTACTCGACGTGGCTGACAAAATTCGCGACCTTGACCAGCGGCGGGCCGTTCCCAGCAATCGAAAACGCGAGGCGCGTCCCGTCGAAGCTGTTGGTGAAATAGACGCGCTGCTCGGCCTTCCGGCTCTTGAGCGTCGGCGGTTGGTGCGCGGCGTGGAAATGGGGAGGTGGGGGCGCATTATCCGTGACCAGCAGTCCCAAAGCTCTGGCATAGGTGATGGCCTGCGTCCGGTTGCCGACGCCCAATTTGCCGTAAATCTGGCGGTTGTACCACTTGACCGTATTCAGACTCAAAAAAAGCGCATCGGCAATTTGCTGATCGGATAAGCCGCTGGACAGGCGCTCTAAAATTTCTTTTTCGCGTTCGTTTAGTGGATCAGGCGACTCTTTATTTTCCATGAGCGCGTTTCCCAATGATAACGACCTCTGTCAAGACCGCATTTTTTCAGCACCTTCTCATGACCATCCTACTCGATCTGACAAAACTTTTCCATTCGCAGCGCCATTCTTTCGCATGGAGACAGGCGACAGCCCTACGACTATGCTCAAAAAGAACGAAAAATATTACAGGAGATTCATCATGGTGATGATCGAATTAATGCAAATTGATATTTTAAAGAGCAGCGTGCGCGGTCAAATCCTGACCCCCGGCGACGCTGGCTATGACGAGGCGCGCCAAATCTATAATGGCATGATTGACCGCCGTCCCGCGCTGATCGTCCGCTGCGTAGACGTAGCCGATGTTATCGCGTCGGTGAATTATGCCCGCGAACAAAATTTGCCGCTTGCCATTCGCGGCGGTGGGCATAACGGCCCTGGGCTGGCGCTGGTTGATGATGGTCTGGTAATCGATCTTTCGCTGATGAAAGGCATTCGCGTCGATTCGGCGGCGGGGACGGTTCGGGTTGAGGGCGGCTGCGTCTGGGGCGATGTCGATCATGCGACTCACCCCTTCGGCATGGCTGTCCCCAGCGGCTTTATCTCGACAACGGGCGTGGGCGGCCTCACGCTCGGCGGCGGGGTGGGCTACCTCACGCGCGGCTATGGCCTGACGATTGACAGCCTGCTTGGTGTGGACATCGTGCTGGCTGATGGGCGCTTGGTCACGGCGAACGCCAACGAAAATGCCGACCTGTTTTGGGCGGTGCGCGGCGGTGGCGGCAATTTTGGCGTCGTGACTTCCTTTTTATTCAAGCTGCGTCCGGTGAGCATGGTCTACGGCGGCCCGATCTTCTGGCCTCTGGATCAGGCCGATACCGTTATGAAAAAGTGGCGCGATTTTATTATGACCGCGCCAGAGAATATCAGCGGTTGGTTCGGCTTCCATTACGTGCCGCCCGTCGATATGTTCCCGCAGGAGCATCACCTCAAAAAAGTCTGCATGGTGACGTGGTGCTATACGGGCGACATGAGCCGCGCCGAAGAAGTGTTTAAACCGATCCGCGAGTTTGCCCCGCCGTTGATGGATTATGCTGGGCCGATCCCCTGGCCTGTGCTTCAGAATTTATTCGACTTCATCTACCCAAAGGGCTTGCAGTGGTACTGGCGCGCCGATTTTGTCAAAGACATCAGCGACGACGCCGTAAAGCTGCATCTGAAATATGCCGAGCAGCTTCCGACAGGCCATTCGACCATGCACCTGTATCCGATCAATGGTCGCGCGCATCAGGTTGGTCGGAACGACACCGCCTGGAGCTATCGCGACGCCAATTTCGCGCAGGTGATCGTCGGCGTTGACCCCGACCCCGCCAACAATTCGCGTATGATTCAATGGGCGCAGGATTATTGGGACGCGCTGCACCCCTATTCGGCGGGCGGCGCTTATGTCAACATGATGATGGACGAGGGCGAAGACCGCGTGAAAGCGGCCTATCGCGAAAATTATGATCGGCTGGCGAAGATTAAAGCGAAATACGATCCGCATAATCTGTTCCACGTCAACCAGAATATCAAACCGCAGCCCTAAAATTTAAGGGGTTATCTCTCAATTGTAGGGGCGCAGCGTGACCGAATAGACGCTGCACCCCTGCGCACATCCCCGCGAAATTTCATGCAAGCTCGCTCACATTTTGACGATTTAGCGCTCAATCGGTCAAAAAGGCTATACTTATGGCTATCGAATAGATAACTATAGGCGTATGACGCATGGTAACTCAACCGTTAACAACCTTTGTAGGTCGTGCAAAAGAGTTATCCGAGATCGCCACCCTTCTCGCCGATCCATCATGCCGCCTGCTCACATTGGTCGGCCCCGGCGGTGTGGGCAAAACCCGGTTGGCGCTGGAAGCCACTTACCAGATGGACTGTCGAGATGGAGTCTTTTTCGTCCCGCTGCAACCCCTGACCACAGTGGATCAGGTCGTCCCCGCCATCATGAACCTGCTGCATTTACGGCCTGATGAAGGCATCGATCCCAAACAGGCGCTGCTTGATTACCTGCAAGACGCAGACCTCCTGCTGATTCTGGACAATCTGGAACATCTGCTGGAGGCGTCCGATCTGGTCGCCGAAATATTGGATAATGCTTCTCAGGCAAAGCTGCTGGCGACCTCCCGCGAACCGCTCAATCTACAGGGGGAATGGCTACGCGAAATCACCGGACTCAACTATCCCAGGAATGACGAGGACGCTGTGAACACCCAATACAGCGCACTTCAATTATTTGCCGAGCGCGCACGTCGCTTAAAAGCGGATTTCTCGCTGGAAGCGGAGTATCAACAGGTTGTGCGTATCTGCTCGTTAGTCGATGGACTGCCGCTCGCGCTGGAACTGGCGGCGGGCTGGCTGACCGCTCTCTCATGCAAGGCGATTGCCCAGGAAATTCAGCACAGCCTGGATGTCTTAGCCACGAACCAGCGCAATATTCATAAACGTCACCAGAGTATGCGGGCCGTTTTCGATCACTCGTGGCGCTTATTGAGTGAATCCGAACGAGCGGTCATGCGACGATTAGCCATTTTTCGCGGCGGCTGTACGCGCGAAGCCGCCGAAAAGGTCGCTGAAGTGCCGCTGATGATGCTGGCAGGGTTGGTCGAGAAATCGCTGGTGCGGCACAACACCGAAACGGATCGCTATGATATGCAGGAACTGCTGCGCCAGTATGCCCAGGAACAGCTCATGATGGTCGGTGATTTCGAAAAAGCGCGCGAAGCTCATCACACCTATTTTTCGCAGTGGCTGCCAATGATGACATCAGCGGCCTATCGGGGTACAGCCGGGGAAAAAACCTGGGAACGTATTAACGACGATTTTGGTAATGTTCGTGCGGCCTGGATGTGGGCCGTAGAGTATCAAGACGACGAATCGCTCATGAATATGGCCCAGCCGATCTTTGCACACGCGGCAGCCAACGCCCAATGTTTTGAGACACTCGATTTGTACGAGGCGGCACGAGCGATGCTGGCAAAGCGGCAGGGCGATGCTGGTCGTTATGTACGGGCGCAAATGCTTGCCTACCTGGGCATGTGTCATGGCGCGCTGCTGCACTGGCAAACTTATGAACTCTACATGCAGCAAGCATACGAACTTGTCCGCGAACAAGGGCATCCGACACTCATCGGCTTTGTTACGCTCTCACTCTCGCTTATTTACCTGTATAGCCATAGAATTCCCGAAGCAATCCAGATCGTAACGGATTTTATGGACGCCTATCGCGATCAATATTTGCGGGGTTTGCACGGTTCGCTCCTGATGCAATTGGCGGATTTGAATCTATTAACAGGTCACGGCGATCTTTCCCATCAGCTTCTTCAAGAGTCACTGACGTTGTTTCGCGACCTGGATGATCCTAACGCAATGGGAGATGCTTATCACGGCCTGGCTTACTGGGCTTTGCACATGGGACAATGGCATCAAGCCGAATTCTACCTCTCGGAATGCAGGCAGCGCTGGTTGGAAATCCACAATCTCAAGGGGATGAATTGGCACCAATCCAGCCTTGCTCAGCTTTTGATCGCGCAAGGCCAGTTCGACTCTGCTCGACAAATTGCCGAGTCGGTGTACATGAAGGCAAAAAAGAGTGAGCTTCTGTCACTCGTTAAAAATCGTGCCCTCTCCCTGACCACCCTTAGCCTGTTGGCTGATGCGCAAGCAGATTATCAGGTCGGTTATAAGCAAGCCAACGATGCGCTTGTTTTTGCCGAGCGCGCCCAGGATTTAGGCATCATCACGGCGGTCAACTTTGCTTTAGGCTGGTCATTAATGAGTCGTGGGGATGCTGCGCAGGCAATGGTCTACTTCCAAAATCATCTGGCAACATCGCTGAAATGGAAAGCAACAGGCAACATCCTGTATGCTATTGGCGGTATGGCGCGCATTCTGGCGCATCAAGGTGAAGCTATTCGCGTGATCGAACTTCTCGGCCTGATTTTTACACACCCCAACAGCCCTGTTGGCTATTTCCAGAATTATCCGCCCTTTGAGGCCTTGCGTAACCGGCTGGAAGCAGAAGTCGGCGCTGAAGCCTATAAAACAGCATGGACACGCGGTATGCAGCGTGATGTCGAACAGGTTGCCAGCGAGTTAATGCGGGCCATTTCAACCCCGACGAACGATCACAACCCCATTGATCCCTTCACCGAACGTGAGCGTGAAGTGCTGCGGCTGGTCGTGGATGGGCTTTCTAATACCCAGATTGCCGAAAAATTATTCGTCTCTGTCGGCACGGTAAAAACGCACGTTCACAACATTTACGGCAAGCTCAATGTCGAGGGTCGCTTCCAGGCGATTGCGCGCGTCAGGGAACTTCGCCTCATCTAAACCCAAAAATAAACCCAAAACAGATCGTCTGATAGATGACTCTGTTCCCTTACAACTCCTATCAGGCAAGAATGTCGATCCCCTGACAACACGCGAACTCGAAGTGCTGCCCCTGGTCGCCGCTGGACTGTCCAATCGCCAGATTGCTCACGACTTGATTCTCTCGCTCGGCACGGTCAAAGGTTATATCCACACCATCTATAGCAAACTAGGCGTCGAAAGCCGTACCCAGGCTGTCGCCCGCGAACTCGGCCTCCTCTAGCCCCCAAAAACCAACCCCCATCCCCTATCTTTCGATACTGATACCCTCTGAAGCTGCCTTTTACATTTGCTGCATCGTGCGCTCAATGTGAGGGGGATAGCGATGAGGGCTTGGGTCGTCATTCTGGTTGCAATTGGCGTGATTTTGGTATTGGCATTCTCGATGGTAGCCCATTGATCCAAATATCCAATATCCCCTTTCGACGTCAGCATTATTCTGGTCAAGACAAGCCGATATAACGGTCAGCGCGTTTGTGCCATCATCGCGCAGGCTCAATTATCTTGCACCTGTTTGGGGGGTGTCGTTTAAGTTTTTTAACGTTTTAGAGGGTATCTCGCAATAACGCTATTCCAATCGCCAAATATGCGTGAGTGATAAGTCAGCCTGCCCCTTTGCCCTGCGTTTCTAACCCCTGTATTTATTCCGAAATATACTATGAAATACCAAAAAATTTGATAATGTTTTATAATTTCGATAGATGGATACCCACTGCTTCACCGTTACACCGGTTCAATAGCTTAGAGGGGATGACATGGCGAGATGGATTACAGGTCTGATTCTGGTCTGTGCCGTTCTGCTTCTGGGGTTCACCACCCTGACTCACTCCGCTTCACTCGATGACCCCTTCTCACCTTATGCGGAATTGTTAGCCAGCGATCAAACCATACAGGTTGTTCAAAAACTTGGCTTTTCGTGTGTCGATACAATGCAAACAGTCGGAAAATATTGTTCGCTGACACCCGATGGCGAAATTTTTGAAAAAATCACCCTCACCACCCAATGGGATAGCATTGCCAGTATCAGCTTTGAAGTTCACGAAAACAGATTGCAGGTCGGCGACCTGATGGCGCTGTGGGGAAAGCCAACACAATTTGGGACAAATAATCGCTCAGACCTGCTGGTATGGCCCAAGCGGAACGACACCAGGGCCAGCGCCATTGTTGTTCGTGTCGGAAGGCTGAACTACTTCACATCTGTTTTGAAGATCACATTCGTCTATTGAGTGGGGCATTCATAGCCTTCATAGTCCTTGCAACCCGCCTTCTGACACTTATGAAATTTACGCGAATTCGGTTGGAAAATTTTAACAACCAGTTGACTCGTTTTTAACTTTTGCCTATGATTTTTTTGAAAACATTTCCGTTTATTTCAGGAAAAATCCTATGTTTAGGCATCTACGCGTACTTGTCACAGCAGGTGTATTGGTATGTTTCGTCATGATGTTTCAGAACCCCGTCCAGGCGCAGGACGATGAAGTTGCGCAGGAAATTATCGAAGAACTCAACGCATGGCGCATCGAAGAAGGCTTGTGGCCCCTCAAACCCAACGCCATCTTAACGCAAATGGCAATCGATCAGGCCACCTATGTTCTCTCGCAGCCCAGCTTTCCCAACGATATTCACCTCGACGCCGACGGCGAATCCCCGCGAGAGCGCGCCCTGGATTACAACTGGCCTTATTACACACTGCCGGGGCAGATCGCGATTGGCGAAAACGGCGCGAATGGCAGTGTCAGCTATGCCATGAACTTCTGGCTTGAATCCGAAACGCACCGCAAAACCGCGCTCAATCCCGCCTATCGTGAGGTTGGTGTGGCAGCCCTGCCCAGCGAATATGGTCACTTTTTTATGGTGGTCTTTGGCAGCAGGCCGGACGTGCTGCCCGCGCTGGTAGACCCCGCCAGCGGCACACTCTATCTCGCCAATGAAGAATTTGAATGGGCGGACGATTTCACGGCCTTGCGGGAAGTCACGCAGATTCGCCTGTTTGACGCCGATGGTCGCCCGCTGAGCGAAGACTGGATTCCCTGGTCAGAAACGATCAGTGTGCCAGCAAACGCAGGCAGCACGATTTTTGTGCTTTATTCCGACGGCGAAAATGAAGCCCTGAGCATGGTCAACCTGACGACGGATTACGTCTTGCTCCCCGGCGATCAGATCGTCGTTGCGCCGCCCGCCGAAGAAGTCCCCGCCGAGGAAATTCGCGAAGATCAACCGCCGCTGGAAGAATCAACGGCTGATCCCGATACTCAGGAATCCGTTGTCCCGGCGACGGCTGCTGTCGTCGATGTTGATCTCAAAATCATCTACACCGGCGACACGCTGAGCATCATTAACCTATCCGGCGAGCCGCTGGATATGAGCGGAATCTCGCTCCAGGGCAACGGTCAGACTTTGCCGCTGGAACAATTTACGCGCGTCGCCGATTTTTCGCTAGTCGGTGTGCCGAATAACCACTGCCTGCAAGCGCGCGACTCGGCGCTGACAGGCGATGTCACCATGCCGCCAGGGTGTTCATGGGCGCGCAGCCTGCTCTACGTCAACACCACCGCCCTGTTCTGGAGCGCCGCCGATTTCACCGTCGAACGCGGCGAGGTTGTCCTGGCGACCTGTCCGGCAGGCAGCGGATTCTGCGAGGTCGATATGCCGTAGCGACGCACAGCCGTGCGCCCCTACAGCGCCCCGATGAACCTGCAATAAAGAGGCCATCGCCAAGCATTATTTCAATCGCCGTAGGTGGCCTCAAGCTCACGTAGTGTATCGACTGCCATCGCGTCGGCGTCGCTGCCAGCCAGCTCGACGTAGCGCCGATAATAGGGCAGCGCTTCCGCGTCCTGGTTGTTGAAGCGGTAGACCAGCCCCAGCGCCCAATAGGCATCGGTATAGTCCGGCTGGAGCGCAATCGCCTGCTGATAGTCCTCAATCGCCAGGTCATATTTATCGAGGGAGAAATAAGCCTCGCCGCGCTCATAAAAATAAGTGGCAACATTTCGCTGAAGCGCAATCGCTTGGTCGAGATCGGCTATCGCCAGCCGGTAATCTTCCTGACGGCTGTGGATCATGCCGCGCCAGTAGAATGCGTCGGCAAAAGTGGGCATCAGCGTGATCGCCTGATCGAGATCGTCAATGGCGCGTTTGGCCTCGCCGCGAAAATAATTGGCCTGACTGCGGAAATAATAAAGGCGCGCATCATCGGGGCGCAGGTCAATCGCCGCGTCAAAATCGGCGATGGCAAGGCGGTGTTGATTCTGCTGGATGCGCGTCAGGCCGCGATTCCCCAGCGCCTCGACGTAATCCGGTTGCAGCGCCAACGCCTGATTATAGTCGCTGACGGCGCGGTCATAATCACGCAGCAAATAGTAGGTGTTGCCGCGCAGGTAGTAAAGCTGTGGGTCTCCGGGGCGGCGGGAAATTGCCTGATCGAAATCCGCGACTGCCGATTCATAATCCCCCTGGCGGTAGCGGATCAGCGCGCGGCTGTGGTAGGCGTTGACGTGGTTCGCGTTCAGCGCGATCACCTGATCAAAATCGGCAATCGCCAGTTCCGCATCGCCCTGAATGCTGTAAGCCGTGCCGCGATTGTAAAAAGCCGTCACCAATTCCGGTTCAAGCGCAATCGCGCGGTTAAATTCAACAATAGCCAGCGAATACAATTCCTGGTTGTAATAAACTGTGCCGCGATTGTTGTAGGCGTCGGCAAAATTCGGCAGCAAGTCGATGGTCGTCGTGAAATCCTCAAAAGCCAGATCGTCGCGCCCACGATTGAGATAAACCGTGCCACGATCAAAATAGGCCATCGCAAAATCCGGCTGGAGCGCAATCGCTTGATTATAATCATCCAGCGCCAGATCGATTTGCCCCTGCTGGGCGTGTGCCGTGCCGCGATTGTGAAACGCGCTGGCGTATTCCGGCTGCAAGGCAATCGCCTGATCGAAATCGGCTGTCGCCAGCGCGAACTGACCGCGATTGAGATAAGTAACGCCGCGATTGTTGTAGGCAGAGGCAGAATCGGGCTGCAAAGCAATCGCGCGATCAAAATCATCCAGCGCGGCGGCATACTGCCGCTGTGTGCTGCTGACAAGGCCGCGATTATTGTAGGCGGCGGGCGCGAAATTGGCGTTCGGGTCGAGGCTCAACGCGGTTGAGTAGGCTGTATATGCGCCGATCAGATCGATATTGACGGCCTGCTCGATATAGCCCATGTAAAAGTGCAGCAGCGCCACGCTCAATTCACGCTCATGCCCTTCCGGCGCGGAGGCAATCGCACGGGAGAGAAACGGCACAGCCGCCTCGAAATTTTGGGTGATATACAGCAGGTTGGCGCGGACAAAATGCAGCAGGTAGAGCGAGTCGCTGCCATCCAGCGCGACCAACAGCCTGACCTGATCGGTCATCGGCTCCGGCTGGATCGGCGCGGTATCACGGCTGTCCCAGGGCTGGCGCAGGGTGAAGTTCGTCTCGAAGCGCAGCGGGGTCATAAATCCCCAAACGACCATCGCCGCGCCATAACAATCCGCCAGATTGCGGGCTTCGAGCTGCGTGCTGACGATTTCAGGGACGGTCAGAATGCGGAAATTCAGCGAGTCATCAAAAACCTCCGTCGCGAGTTCGAACAAGGCTTCCCATTCCTGGTCAGGGAGCATCGCCTGCGTCGAAGACGTGTCGAAGCGCGCCACCACGATCAGCGTTTCGTCGGCGCGCACACTCCCCACGCAGGAAAGCGTCTCATCGCTGGCTGGCGCGAACGTAATGCGACACAATTCGCGCTCACATACGCCAAAATCGCGCCCGCTGCGGGTATCGACCACGTTGAAGCCATCGGCGGTATCGGCCCAGAAAGGATCGCTGCTGGGGAGTTCCTGCACTCCGATGGCAGCGCCCTGGCACTCGGTGGGCAAATCGGGGCTGCTGCCCGTCTTTATAATGAACAGGCAGGTCAGCCCGGTCACGTCGAGCCGCCGAAACGCCGGATAGCCCAGCGGGGACTGCGTGATCTTCCAGCCGCCGTTGAGCGTGATTTCAAACGCGAGGCCGTTGAGCGGAATCCCCGGCGTCACGATCATCAGGCTGTCGGGGTTGCGATAAATCGTAATTTCGGCGGAATCCTGCGCGCGGGCAAAATTGGCGCTGGCAGCAATCATGAGCGCAAGGGCAATCATCACTACAGGGCGGATCAGACGCATGGCGTGAGTCCCGATAATCCAAGATTACCGAAAATTATAACCGATTCATTATTTGGCGCGTACAAGGAAATGGGTGGAATGTGGTTTCACGCAGGTTTGGGGGAAGATATTATAGGGATGCACCATGACCGTAGGGGCGCAGCGCCCTGCGCCCTTACCGAAATCGGATCGTCAATTTTCGTTTGGAACGCCAAACCCCTACGCGGGAAAATCAATCGGGCGCGCTCAGCCGACGGCCTTCTTCACCAGCGCGGCGATTTGGGCTTCTACGGCGGGCGTCAGCTCCTTCAGCGCGTAGGCGGTAGGCCACATCGCGCCGTCATCGAGATGCGCTGAGTCGTTGAAGCCGAAGGTGGCGTAGCGGGCATCAAATTTCTGCGCGCTCTGGAAGAAGCACACAATTTTGCCGTCCTTGTTGGCATAAGCCGGCATCCCATACCAGGTTTTTGCCATGAGGGATGGCGCGTTGGCGGTGACGATGGCATGGATGCGCTCAGCCATCGAGCGATCCGGCTCGGTCATTTCGGCGATTTTTGCCAGCAAAGCGCCGACGCTATCGGCCTTTTCCGCTTCGGCCTTCAGTTCTTTGGCGCGCTCCTTCATCGCGGCGCGTTCGTCGGCGGTGAAGGATTGCGATTTTTTGCCGCTGCTCTTGGCGGGCTTCTTGGTTTCTTTCTTTTCAGCTTGGCTCATAATATCCTCGAATCTTACAAAACGAATGAGATAGGGATGGTGATATTCCGACGTTCTGATCAGCGCTTCTGGTTAAGCCCGCCGTTGGGGTTTGTCCTGGGCAAGCACCATAATATTGCCGCTGTTATCCTTAAAAATGGCTTCGATAATCCCGTAAGGGCGATCTGTGGGCGGTTGGATAAATTCTACGCCTCTGGCCTTGAGCGTCTCGTAGGCCGTTCGGCAGTCGTCGGTTTTCCAGGGGCCAATCCCCATTTTTCCGGCTTCCACCAGTTTGGTCAGTTGATCGGCATCGTCTGCGGTCAGTGGGCCGCCCGCTTTCACCGCCGCCAGTTGAATTTCGAAATCGGGATGGCCTGTCAAACCGACGGTGAGCCAGCGAAAATCGCCATTGGTGACATCGGCGCGGATTTCGAAGCCCAGCTTTTCGGTATAAAAGCGCAGCGCCTCATTCTGGTCTGTGACCCAGATCGTCGCGACTGAAAGATTGTTTATCATGGCTCATCTCCTTCTCGATATGTGGTGGTCATCATAACACATCTGTGCTATAGAGACTTCTCGAAAATTGCTCTCTTTTCAAGAGTCTGGCTGATCCTGGATACCGTGAAGGAGGCACATACAAAGCGGGATATAGCTGGGGGTTGTGGTGGGGCTGCTGCTGGTGCGGTAAGCGCTGGGCGATACCCCGGCGACTTTGCGGAACAAGGTGCTGAATGACCCCAGGCTTTCAAAACCCACCGCCACGCAAATCTCGGTGATGCTGAGATCGGTGTTCCGCAGCAGTTCTTTCGCCCTTGCAATGCGCTGCCCCACCAGGTATTGATGTGGGGTTTGCTTATAGGCGCGCCGGAATGCCCGGATCAGGTAATAGGGTGAAAGCGCGACTTCCCGGCTTAAATCATCAATGGTGATCGGTGAAGCATAGCTGCGATCCAGCACGAGGCGAGCGAGGCGAACTTGCTTATGAGGACTCAAACCCACAGCGGGTTTCTCCCGGCAAAAGTGAACCAATAGGGTTATTATAGCATTTTTCTGGAGATACGTCTGACGCGAACCCGGATTTACGCAGTTTAACTTTTGAATCGGGCGTTTAACCGAGGCCGCGTAGGGGCATGATGCATCATGCCCGTACAAAACATCTTGCCGATAATTTCTAAAATTGCACCAGTTGATGAACGATCTTTCAAAAACAGGAAAAGTGAGCGCATATGGCACAGTTGGCAGGTAAAGTAGCATGGATTACCGGGGCAGGCTCCGGCATGGGAAAAGGCGCGGCGCTGCTGTTGGCGCAAGAAGGCGCAAAAATCGCCGGACTTGACCGCGTGGAAGACGCTTTGCAAGGCACAGCGGCGGAGATTCAAAATCAAAAAGGCGAATTTTTGCCGCTGGTGGCGGATATTTCGCAGCCAGAGCAGGTGCAGCGGGCTGTCCAGCAGACGATTGAGCGTTGGGGGCGGATCGATATTGTGTTCGCCAACGCGGGCATCAATGGCAAATGGGCACCGTTGGAGGAGCTTGAGCCGGAAGATTGGGATAAAACGCATGGCATCAACCTGAAAGGGACATTCCTGACGGTCAAATACACCGCGCCCCATCTCAAAAAACAGGGCGGCGCGATTGTGATTACCTCCTCGGTGCAGGGGACGCGCACTTTTAGCAATGTCGGCGGCTCGGCTTATGGCAGTTCGAAGGCCGGACAGGTGGCGTTTGCCAAGCTGGTGGCGCTGGAACTCGCGCCATTTGGGGTGCGCGTCAACGTCATCTGCCCCGGCTCGGTGGACACCAATATCGGGCAAAACACGCAGGTCAGCCCGACGCTGGATTCGATCCGAACCGCTATCGAATATCCACCGGGGTCGCTTCCCCCACTCACGGGCGGCAAAATCGGGACACCGCAGGATATTGCCCAGTTGGTGCTGTTTCTGGTGTCGGATGCGTCCAAACTTATCAGCGGCACGGAAATCTGGATTGACGGCGCGGAGTCGCTGCTGGTGGGGTGATTGCGGTTAGCCCGGCGGATGATGGCCTGCATCAACCCATCGTTGACGCGCAGCAACAATAACAGGGCGATTCATTTTGAGCCGTGCAATTGTGGCACGTCCAACTGGTGTTAAGCCATTTATATGAGTCCCCTCGGCTATCCATTCAAAATGGTCTGACCAATGCTGTGAACGGGGGTTATAAAGTGGCACTCGTTCACCACTTTCAGGGTCAAGCACGATGGTTGCTTTGTGTTTGCTGCTGTTACAGTTCCAACATGAGAGGCAAAGATTGTCGAAATTGTCATTTCCTTATGGGTCGATGAGGTCTACCTGCATGGTTTGACCTGTGTTTTTTTCACACGTTTGGCAATATTCACAACAACCATTGGCTCGTTCGTAGACCTTCTGTCTCAGTTTCCGCCACGACACCTCACTCATTCCCAGGCTTTGAACCCCGCTGGCGCAGAATATTGACGGCTTCGGCTTTACGCAGCATCAACCGATCTGCCCGCTCGACTAATTTTTCCAGTTCGAGGTGTTCGTCGTTGGTAATCAGATCGCGCGAGTTGCGATCCAAGAGGTCATTGGCGCGTTGTTGGGCATCATTGGGCATTTGCTCATGGGCAATCGTCATCAGCGCATCGTCGGAGAGGTGGCGCAGAGCATCTAATTCGGCCTGAATATCCGGTGGCAGCGACGGCGGAAATGTCTTCAAATAGTCAATTAAGACCTGCTCCGCACTCTTGGCCTGGTTTTCAGCAATCTGGCGGGCGCGGGCAGAAATTTCTTCAGGGATCGTCAGGATAATCGAGTCAGTCATGGGTCAGATTTCCAGATAGATAAAGTCTATTGTAGCAGCAAAACGGCATCGCGTATGACATTACAAAAATAATCGCCTGAAATTTGGACTGCTTCGTTCTATGTGTCGCACCAAACGAGGCCTTTATCACTGGAATGCAGGGGGTCGTCGTGTTTCAATAAAAATGATCGTTGGAGGAACGAAAGCAGCAAGATCATGTTGAAGCACTTCTTATGGTTGATAAGTTTGGCGCTGGTGCTGGCGGGATGCCGGACAAACACCTCCGAAATCGATACGATCCAACGTGACATATTACGGCGATCCGCAGGTCATCCAGCGCATCGACGGCCTGGGGCAAGTGACACGCATCGGCTCAAAATAATAACGGCGAACGTTTCAAGTCGCTTTGTCACTGCGCGATTTGAAGCAGACTCATGCCACAGAAGCCTCAAAATCAGAAATTACTGCGGGATGCCATCCGAATCGTACTGAAGGCTTGCCGCCATGTCCTCCGCAATCGATACAATCGTATCCAGTTCACCGGGTGCGCTCACCGCCAGCAGTACCACAAAAAAATCTTCGCGTTCCAGTTCGAGTGCAAACACCCTGGCCTCGAACGAGGAATAACGCATGTTCAGGGTCGCAGCGCGGCGATCATGGATACTGCTCTGCTCAATTTCGTCAAACTGAATTTCTTCTTCCTCATTGGACTCTTTAATCGTCTGCTGAATGGCCTTCAGAATCGCCTGGGGAGACGGGGCGGCGTCCAACTCGTCTACAATCGCATCTGGCTCACCCGCGATCATGAACACCAGTTGATCGCCTGCAATCAGTTCTGGAATCGACCCGCCGGCACGTTCGAAAACCGCGCTGTCGTTGGCGAATTGTACATTTGTGGGATCGCCAGGGTCATCGGATTCGTTGACAACCTCATAGTCCCAGCCCTCCGGGTAATTCAACGCCAACTGCCCGCCGTGCGTGACGAGGCTTTGCGACAGATTAACGGGTGTACAGGCGGCGATCAGGGTTTGCAACTGTTCGCGCGCGCTGTTCAGGTTTGCGACAGCGGCGTCGTTGTCGCCACCCGCAATCTGAGCCTCGGCCTGATCGAGTAACTCACGCACAGGCGCTAAATCCGGCGCGCAGGGTGTATCCTGGGCAGCGAGGGGAAACGCCAGCATCAAAAGGCCGATCAGCGTGATAACCATGACCGAAAAATTGACCGTTTTATATGCGCGCATGGTGAATCCGTCCATTTCTCTGTAAAACGTTTTGTGCATTATAGATCATAAGCGGTATCACCACGATTTGAAAATTTCGAAAAATTGCGTTAGCCTGTGTTATAGTTACCTCTCAAATTACCATAACTAAAGGTTAAGAATTTTATGATTTTGGTGGCGGGGGATTTTCATAACAGCGGCACGAACACAACCTGGAAACTTTTACGCGAAGGCAAATCGGCGCTGGAAGCCTTAGAGCCGGGGATTCGCGAAGTCGAGGCCAACGAAGCAGATTGGTCAGTCGGATTGGGTGGGTATCCCAACGCGCTCGGCGTGGTCGAGCTTGACGGCGGCGTGATGGATGGACGGACGCGGGCCAGCGGCGCGGTGGGCAGCCTGCGCGGATTTTTGCACCCGGTCAGCGTGGCCTACGCGGTGATGAAAAAACTGCCGCACGTGCTGCTGGTCGGCGAAGGCGCGATCCGTTTTGCCGACGAGATCGGCGCAGAACGTGCGGAACTGCTGACCGACAACATGAAAGAAAATCTGAAAAAATGGCAGGCCGATCATGGCCTCGAAAATGGCAAAGGCGATCTGATTAAGGCCGTGCGCGCGGGGATGGATCCCCAGCACAGCGGCGGGACGACGGTTTATCTGGCGCAGGACAAAAATGGCGATATTGCCGCCGCCACCAGCACCAGCGGCTGGGCGTGGAAATATCCGGGTCGGCTGGGCGACACCCCCATCGCAGGCGCGGGTTTTTATGCCGATAATCGTTTCGGCGCGGCAGCCTGCACCGGACGCGGCGAATTGGCGATCCGCACCAGTCTGGCGCGTTTCACCGTCGCGTTGATGCAGGCCGGACGCACGGTGGAAGAAGCCACGCGCGAAGCTCTATCCGACGTGCTGACCCTGCCGGATGGTCGCAACGACCTGCACCTGTACGCCATCGACAACAAAGGCAACCATCACTGCACGTCGATTGGCCCACGCAGCGCCGAGGATTGGCATTATTATTATGTGGCGCAGGGTGACGACCTGGAGACATCGAAGCAGTTCAGCGAACGGCTTGGGGGATAATATTTTTATCGCAAAAAATGGGGCGTGATATATTGCGCCCCTACGGTCAACGTTTTGTCTGAAGCATGAAAAATACGCCGCGAAAAATTATTGGTTTTGGGGGCGGGCTGAAATAGTTTATGACACGTTATTTGATTAACCGTATCCTGGGATTGATCGTCGTCCTCCTGATTATCTCGTTCATCACCTTTGTGATGATGAAGGCTATCCCCGGCGGGCCGTTCGACCAGGATCGGATGCCGCTGAACGACGTGCAGAAAGCCAATATTCTGCGCTCGTTTGGCCTGGACAAGCCGTTTTTGGAGCAGTATGTCCGCCTGATATTTAATTTCGCGACGCTGAATCTCGGCTATTCCTACATTAATCGCACCGAAACGATTAACGAATTTTTTGACCGCGCTTGGCCGCCGAGCGCACAGCTTGGTTTGCTGACAATGGCGGTGTCGATTCCACTTGGCATCATGCTCGGTTCGATCAGCGCGCTCAAGGCCAATACCTGGGCGGATTACCTCGCCAGCACGATCTCGCTCATCGGCTACGTTGTGCCGGGGTTCGTCATGGCCTATTTGCTGATTCTGGTATTCACGGTCAACCTCAAATGGCTGCCCCTTTCAGGTTGGGATACGCCGCTGCACTGGATTATGCCGGTAGCGGCGAATATGCTTGGGCCGATGGGCATCACCGCGCGCTACACCCGCATTGCGCTGCTGGAAAATATGCGCGCCGATTATGTCCGTACTGCGCAGTCCAAAGGGTTAAGCGATATTCGCGTATTTATCAGCCATATCGCGCGGAATGCTCTGATCCCGATGATTGCGGCGCTGGCTCCATTGTTTCCAATTCTGATTACTGGCTCATTGTTTATCGAGTCGGTGTTTCTCATTCCCGGCATTGGGCGCTATTTTTCGGTGAGCATTATCCGCCGCGATTACCCGATGATTATGGCGACGGTGCTGATCCTCACGGCGCTGATCGGTTTTACGAATCTGGTGTCAGATTTACTCTACACACTAGCCGACCCGCGCGTCCGATTAACGAGATGAGGATGAAGCCCACATGACAACACAAACTCGCGCAATTCCTCAAATCGGCGCTCCCCAGCAAGCCTCGAACCGCACACTGTGGCGATTGGCGCTGCGGCGCTTCGCCAATAACCGCCTCGCGGTAGTCGGCGCGATCATCATGATTATTTTGCTGATTGCGGCGTTTGGCGCGCCCGTCCTCGCCCCCTACGCTTACGATGCTGCCGATTTTACGGCGATCTGGAAATCACCTTCGCCAGCACATCTGCTCGGCACAGATAAGGTCGGACGCGACGTGTTCAGCCGCCTGATGTTCGGCACGCGCACGTCACTCATTGTCAGCTTGACCGTGCAGGCGATTGTCTTAGCCATCGGCGTCACCATTGGCGCGATCAGCGGCATGATCGGCGGACGTGTCGATTTCACCATCATGCGCGCCGTTGATGTCGTCGCTTCATTTCCGACATTACTTTTCGCGATTTTAGTGATGGCCTCGTTAGGGCAAGGCATCGGAACGCTGATCCTGGCGCTGGCGATTACCAGTTGGGTGTTGGTTTGCCAGTTGACGCGGGCGCAGATTTTGTCGCTGCGGGAACGTGATTTTGTGCAGGCCAGCCAGAGCTTCGGCGCTGGGACGGCCTGGATCATTCGCAGCCATCTGATCCCGAATATCATCCCGCCGCTGATCGTCAGTTCGACGCTGGCGATCCCGTCGTATATCGTGGCTGAGGCCGGGTTGGGCTTCCTGGGAATCGGCATCAATCCGCCGACACCGAGCCTGGGGCAGCAAATTACGGAGGCATCATCCTATCTGATCGCGCACCCGGATTATATGCTTTATACCGCTGTCGCACTGGCGATTTTGATTTTGGCAATTGCGTTTATTGGCGATGGCCTGCGCGAAGCCCTTGATCCGAGGGCGCTGAGTTGAGAGGGAGTGAAATGGTTTGGAGACGCAATTGCTGTAAACTTCTCGCGACCTTCAGTTCATTCATCTTTCTGCTGATGATGACGGGGACGATCCACGCCTTAAGCAACGAGATCACGCGGGTAAGCATTTCCAGCAGCGGCATCGAAGCCAACAATTTCAGCCTGGTGCCGGACATGAGCGCCGATGGGCGTTTTGTCGCGTTTCAATCGATTGCCAGCAACCTCGTCCCCGGCGATACCAACCGTTTTATGGATATTTTTGTACGGGATCGCCAGAATAAAATAACTGAGCGGGTCAATATTTCCAGCACAGGCGTGGAGAGCGATGACTTTGCCACCCAACCTGCCATCAGTGCAGATGGGCGCTTTGTCGCCTTTGCGACATTCTCCAGATTTCTTGTCCCCGGCGATCACAATCTTGCGACTGACGTTTTCATACATGACCGCGAGACGGGCATCACCGAGCGCGTCAGCATTTCCAGCGCGGGCGTCGAGGGCAATAGCGGCAGTGATTATCCCCATTTAAGCGCGGATGGGCGCTTCGTCACCTTTGAATCTCTCGCCAGCACCCTCGCCTCTGGCGACACCAATTTTGCTTATGACATCTTCGTACATGACCGCGAGACGAACATCACCGAGCGCATCAGCGTTTCCAGCACTGGCGTCGAGGGCAATAACAGCAGCCTTTTTTCCGTCATCAATGCTGATGGGCGCTTCGTCGCCTTTGAATCTTTCGCCCACGATCTCGTCCCCGACGACACCAATAATGTCGGAGACATCTTCGTGCATGATCGCGAGACGGGCATTACCGAGCGCGTCAGCGTTTCCAGCGCTGGCGTGGAGGGCAATGGCGACAGCGAAATGCCCGCTATTAGCGCCGATGGACGCTTTGTCGCTTTTGATTCTCTGTCTAGTAATCTCGTCTCCGATGACACCAATAACGCTATGGACATCTTTGTCCATGATCGGCAGACTGGGCAGACTGAGCGAATGAGTGTCTCCAGTAGAGGCAGCGAAGGGAACAGCGACAGCGAAATGCCCACTATTAGCGCCGATGGTCGCTTTGTCGCCTTTGACTCCTTTGCCAGCAACTTCGTTCCTGGCGACAATGGGGATATGTGGGATGTCTTCGTGCATGACCGACAGCTTGGGCAAACCGAACGCCTCAGTGTTTCTCGCGCGGGCGTCCCTGGGAACAATGACAGCGTATTTGCCGCCATCAGCGCGGATGGGCGCTTTGTCGCCTTTGATTCCCTGGCTGATAATCTGATCGCTAATGATACGAATGGTGATTATGATGTGTTCGTAACCCACAATATTTTAAACGCAAGCCCTCGGCTCTCGTTCACCACCCCCACGCCGACTCTGACCTGGAATCGGCTCACCTGGGCGCTGACGTATGAAATCCAGGTCGCTGAAACCGACGATTTTGCGCCACCGTTCGATTACAGCGCCAGCGTAGATGGACTCGAAGCGACGACCTCAGCGCTCTCAAATGGCGTCCACTATTGGCGTGTCCGAGGCTGCACCGCGCCGGACACGTGTGGTCGTTGGAGCGAAATCGAAACATTCGAAGTGGATGTGGATGGCTAACGCTTATCCATTTTGAGTGTTACAATCATGACACTGATGTGGATGAATTGGTTGAGTGATCTATGTTATACCCACATCAACACATACAAGGCTGATAGCTAAAAGCTAATCGCTAACAGCAAAAAAACGTTTATTTTTAGAGTTCTCTGAAAGGGAAAAGTCTCATGAGTATTTCGAGAAGGCAATTTTTGAAAACAGCAGGCGCTGCCGCTGCGGTATCCGTTTTCGGACGGTATGCCACCCGGCGGACGCTGGCGCAGGGGCTGGTCAATTCGTTCGGCGTCGCGATGCCGGATGACGCTGCCCCGCTGGATCAGCAGGTTTTGAAGTGGCCGAATCCCGTCACCAACCTTCTCACTGGCGAGTGGTTCCGCTCCAACTATCGGCTGATCCCTGGCAGTCTGTATATTCAAGAACCGCTGGTGCGTGTCGATCAGAATCTCCTTCCGCTGCCTGCGGGTGCGGAGTCGTGGAGCGTGTCTGAAGACGGGTTGACCTGGACATTCAATCTGGCGAAAGGCCAGGAGTGGAGCGATGGCGTACCGCTGACGGCGAATGACTGGGTGTATTCGTTCCGCCTCGGCGCGAACCCGGAAACGGGCTACGACTTCGCCTGGTACTACAACCTCGTCAAAAACTGGGATGCGGTCAATCGTGGCGACCTGCCGCTGGAAGACCTGGGCGTCGCCGCGCTTGACGACAACACATTTACCATCACGACTGACGTGCCGCGTCCGTATATCCCAGCCTGGGTGGGCTTTGCTGGCCCTGGCCCAGCTCATGCCGAAGAAAAATATGGCAAGGATTGGTCGCTGAACCCGGATACTTATATCTCCAGCGGGCCGTTCACAGTGGGACGTCTGGATTTGGATGTCAACGCGACGCTCGTCCCGAACCTGAACTACAAAGGCTCGGCACCAAAGCCATTCCTGGAGCGCATCGAATATAACCCAGTGGGACAGGGCTTGCTGCTGCCCGCCTATCAGGAAGGCACGATCAATATTATCGCTGCCGACGCGCAACTGGACGCATCGGACATCGAAGCGGCGAAGGCCGATCCTTCACTGGCTGACCAGATTCACTCCTACGGTCATTTCCAGACCTACTATGTCGGCATGAACACGTTTGAAGCGCCGTTCAATAACCTGAAATTGCGTCAGGCGATCACCCACGCCATTGACCGCGAAACACTGGCGAACGCCGTGCTGCCTGGACTCATCACCCCCGCGTACACGATGCTCATGAAGGGCTTCCCCGGCGAACACGTCGATGAACTCAAGGATTTCCAGGCATATGATGTCGAATTGGCGAAATCGTTGATTGCTGAAGCGGGTTTCCCCGAAGGCCAGGGCTTGCCCGCGCTGGAAATGTGGATGCGCAGCACGACCCCCTCTGCCCGTGACCTCGCGGCTGCCGAAGCCGTCGCCGCGATGTTGCAGCAAAATCTCGGTCTCAATATCAGCGTGCGCCCCACCGATACGCAGACGTTCAACGACGAACTCTACGCCAAGCGCACCATTATGTACTTCCTGCCCTACCAGTTCGACTTCCTCGATGCCAGCAACATGATCGGCATCTGGCGCTCAACCGGACGCCATGCCTGGAAAAGCGAAAAATTTGACGAACTGTTGAACCGCGCCGATGCGATTCTGGACGACCCAGAGGAGCGCGACGACGTGTTCAAGCAGGCCGAAGTGACCGTTCTGGAAGATGCGCCAGCGGCGTTTGTGTTCCACCCGCTGAATTATCAGATGTGGAAATCGAATGTCGTCGGCTCTGATCTGGAAGAAAACACGGCAGGCTTCCGCGCGGTGGTCTATCTCAACACCAACGTTCACCGCACGGTGTACATCAACAATACCTAGAGGGTCATTCCTCACGGGTAGATGTTGCAACATGGCACGTTTTAATAACTGAACAAATTCGACTTTGCAGGGGCATGATGCATCATGCCCCTACAGTCGAATCACCGTCGAATCTTTAAAAATATTCCCTGATTCAATCCAGCGTCCCAGGCAGCACGAAATCGGACGTGTTGATGACCGGATGACGACTCAGATTGGCGCGAATCCACGCCGCGAGATCGTCGGGAAGCCGGATCGTGTTCCCGGTCTGGGCATTGTCGCGGGCAAGCTTCGTATTTTCCTGAGAGTCGCGCTCAAACGCTGTCAATGCCTGCGCAATACGACTGGACGGCAAACCACAAAAATCAAAAACTGCGTTCAAAATGCGCTCCGGCTGCGCGTTTAAGTCCTCGTAGCGCAGCGCCAGCGGCCTGAACCCCTCCGCGTATAGTTCCAGATAGCGCGCCATCATCGTGAGCCAGCCGCCGCCCAGCAGCATCCCGCGCGAGTAGGTGTCAACGGTGGGGTCAAAAAATGAATCGACGGATTCGATACTGCGATTATAGTAAGCGGCCTGCCACTTTACGGCTTCGGCACGGCTGATCGGAGGCGGTGGGTCATGCCGGGACATGAGCCGGTAAATCGAAGCTACCCAGCCGAGGGCATCGCGATATAAAAACAGGTGCTTCGCTTCGGGAAAGGCTGCCGCATACAAGTCCATGATGTCCACGCACTGATTGCGGAGCTTGATGCTGTAACGCGAAAATTGTCCGGCGACAGCAGGCCGGAAAAGCATTCGCGCGCAGCACTGCAATAATCGGATCACTTCATCCCTGTCTTCATAGCGGAGCGCGACGAAATTTGAGAACGTGTCCGGCTCGGAAAGGCTCACCACGCTGTCAACTTCGTTCAGTGCCGTGCTTAAAAGCGTCGATCCGCAGCGCCCAATATTATGAATGAGAATAAGCCGGGACGTGTCTAAAGAAATCCGGTCTGTCAGTTTGTAGAGCACGTCATAGGGTATGGCGATGAGCCGCTGAGCCTGGTCGAACTGCGCCTGATAATAAAATGATGCCTGGGCGAGATCAATGCCGGGAGGCAGTTCCGTAAAAATGGCCTGTCGAGCCGCGTGATCGAGGCAGTAAATGCTTATATTCGCGTTATCGATGATCTGTTGAGCGTCGAAGGCTTCACCCGGCATACAGGTGAAGTCGCTTAAGCTGGCGATCTGGCTGACTCGCGGGCGCTCCCGTTGGTCGATATGAAGAACTGTAGCGTTCACGGTTCCCTCCTGAATACGCCTATTCTAACCCGATTCTGCGCCGTTTCAGGAGAATAATCGCTCGCTCGGTACACGCGCCTCAGCCCGCCGACTTCTTGACGCCAATCAAAAACAAGGATAGGATATGTCATCGATAACATATTTTCGATAAAATAATTTTTTTAAATAAATGATCTACCGAACCACCAAAACCACCATGAAGCAGGTTGCCGAACATGCAGGTGTCTCGACGGCAACCGTCGCGCGATTTATCCATAAGCGGGGTTATATTTCGGCTGAGGCTGAGCAGAAGGTCATGGAGGCCATTCAAGCGACAGGCTATCAGTTGAATGCGATTGCGCAGAGTCTCCGCCAGCAGCACACCAACACCATCGCGCATATCCTCGAATCGGCAGTACCCAACCCATTTTTTATCCACGTGTCGTTGGGCGCAAAAGCGATGGCGCACGAACATCATTACCATATGCTGGAATACAACGTGCAGCATGACCCGGTTATTGAGCAGAAAGCGGTGGAAGCCTTCATCAGCCGACGGGTGGATGCCATCCTTTTTACCACCCCGATCAACGCCGACAATGTCCATCTTGCCCAAACGTCGGGTATCCCGGTGGTGCAGGTCGAAAAACCATGCCTTGCGGGTACGGATGCCGTCCTGGTGGATAACTACAGCGGCGTGCGGGCCGCAATGGATCATTTGCTGGCGCTAGGGCATCGCCGCATCGCGTTTTCAGGAGTCGATCCGGCGAGTCCACTCAAAAAAAAGGATTATTCGATTCGAGAACGTTATGGCGGATATGTCGATGCGCTGGTCGAAAATGGGATTGATCGGTGTCCAGAATGGGTCACGTTTGGCGAGAGCTATTCGTCCGAAGATACGGTCTCGGTAGGCTGCGGCTGGGACTCGGCGAATCACTTGCTGGCACTGGACACCCCCCCTACCGCCATTTTCGCCGCCGGGGACAACATCGCTGCGGGTGTGATGCAGGCCATTCATGCGCATGGGCTGCGTGTGCCGGACGATATTTCCGTCATCGGCTTTGATGACACCTACTCGCCCTATCTGGCACCACCATTGACCACCGTGCGGATGCCCATGCAAGAACTGGGACGCGAGGCGATCCGCATGGTTTTGCAGCGCATCAGCCAGGTCGATGCCCTGCCGCCGCAAACGGTGACGTTAAAAACGCAGTTGGTGGTGCGGCAGTCCACTGCTCCGCCGAGGTCGTAACGACGGGTGATGCGGGCAGACGTTCTGTAAGTCAATGCGCTTTTGCAGTGTATGACGGGTTCGATACCGTATCAGCTAAAGGAGGGACTATACAAAATCGGTCAGGCAGCGCGACGACATCCTAAAAATGATTAGATTATTGAGGAGAATAAAACTGTGAACAAATCTTTTCGTTTCATCCTATTGGCAGTTGTCATGTTGGTGCTGCTGCTCAGCGCCAGCTCGACCCTGGCACAAAAACAGCCAGTCACGATCTGGTGGCCTCAGAGTACCAGCGGTGATACCGCCGAATGCCTCATGAATACTTCGACTTCGCTGTTCAACGAGCAAAGTGAAAATTATGAAATTCAGTGGGTTTTGCAGCCTCCGGACGATGAGTATCGCAACCTCATTCGCACAGCCGTAGTCGCGGGCAGCGGGCCGGATGTGGTGACTACCGACGGCGCAGCCTTTACGTTTGAACTGGCGAATGCGGGCCTGCTCAAATCCTTGAATCAGTACATCGACCAATATAGTTGGGACGAACTGATTGCGCCCTGGGCATTGGGTCTGGTTGAGATTGATAATGAGAAGTACGGGATTCCAGCCGAACTCGAAAGCGTTGTCCTTTACTACAATAAGACCTTGTTCGAGACGATGGGCTGGCAAGCGCCCAAGACGATTGAGGAGATGATCGCCATCGCCGAATCTGCTCAGGCCGCTGGCATTATCCCCTTCGCCCACGCCTATTCCGAATGCGTACCGTGCAACGAATGGATCGTCGGTCAATTTTTGAACCATTGGGCTGGCCCGCAAAAAGTTTATGAAGCGCTGACCGGACAGCGCGAATGGACTGACCCCGATTTTGTCGAAGCGATGGAAATGCTTGGCGCGATGCCCGGTAAAGGTTGGTTTATGGGCAGCCTGGAAAACTTCTTCTCATTGACCTTCGATGACATGCACGCCGCGATTGGCAATGGCGAGGCGGCAATGAATATCGAGGGGACGTGGCATCTGTCCACAATTGACCTGTGGTTTGGCGAAGCTGCGGGCAACGAGAATGAATGGGACTGGGTGCCGATGCCGACCAAGAGCGGCGCGGAATTGTGGGATATTGGCACAGGCGGCATGTGGTCGATCAGCGCGTCCAGCGCCGTACCCGATGGCGCAGCCGAATTTATCAACTTCTGGTATCAGCCGGAACAGCAGGTGCTTTGGCTGAACGAGTGCGGCTTCCAGTTGTCACCCGTTAAGGTCTCTGCCGACGCTTTCTCCAACCTCGACCCCCGCGTGGCGGAAATTTACTCGTCCTTGACGGCGGCGTCCGCGAATGGCGACATCGGCTACACGCCCTGGACGTTCTTCCCGTCCAAGACTGACGTGTATCTCTACACGGAGATTCAGCGCTTGTACGATGGGCAGATCACGGCTGAAGAATACCTTCAGGGGATGCAAACGCAGTTCCAGGAGGAATTCGACGCTGGCGAAGTGCCGCCGATTCCTGTCACCAGCGGTTCAAATTAACCGACTTGCGCTGGCTGTCCTGAATATGCTTTTTAACGATTAAGTGCGGAGTTTAATCCAGGCAGCGTAGAGGCAGGTCTCAGATCTGCCTCTACAAAAATATCCTCCGTCTTTCATTGTAAAACCGCACATTCGGGGCAGCCAGCTTGATAAAAGCTCAGAAGGTGAAAGGGATTCCCGAAATGGCACAACCCGTCGCTGTTCAACCTGTCCAGGTGAGGCCTCTGGGACGGCCCAGGTGGTCGTGGTATCGCTTTATCACGAAAATCGGCATCCCCTGGCTGCTCATGGCACCAATCCTCATCCTGCACATCCTGGTGGTAGCCGTTCCCGCAATTTCGTCCATTTATTTCTCGCTGACAGATTGGTCAGGCATCAATCAGGCGGTCTTTATTGGGCTGGAAAATTACCGCAAATTATTTACCGAAGACCCGCAAATGGGTTCGGCGTTCGTCAACAATATCATTTGGCTGATCTTTTTCCTCACCGTGCCATTCGCGCTGGCGCTGCTGGCGGCAAGTCTGCTGGCGCAGATCAAACGTGGCGGCATGATTTACCGCACGCTGTTATTCGTTCCGTTCATTTTGCCGAGCGTGGTCACAACCTCGATCTGGCGCAACCTGCTTAGCCCGCGCATGGGCATTTTTTCCGAACTTGCCAAACTGGGCATCGGCGACGGTCAAATCGCGCTGCTGGGGCGTTCCAGCACCGTGCTGCTGACCATTGCCTTTATCGACAACTGGCACTGGTGGGGTTTCCTGATGGTTCTGTTTCTCACCGCCATGCAGTCGATTCCCATTGAATTGTACGATGCCGCCAAAATCGACGGCGCGAATCGCTGGCAGGAGTTTCGTTACGTGACGATACCCGGTATTCGCCCCGTGATTATGTTTATGCTGATGATGTCGGCGATCTGGTCATTTTTGGCGTTCGATTACATCTGGATTTTGACGCAGGGCGGCCCGGCAGGCGCTTCTGATGTCATGGCAACGGTTTTGTATCGGAATGCGTTCGCGCGCTTTGAAGCCGGTTATGCGGCGGCGCAAGGATTGTTATTGAGTAGTTTAGCAGGCATGATCGTCGTCTTTTTCCTGTACCTGCGGCGCAAAGGCTGGGAAATATGAGTGTTCTAAGTCGTCAACTACAGCGGCGCTCAGCCACCCCTGAACGCCACAAATTCCGCGCTCTCAACCACGTGATTCTGATTTTTCTGACGGCGTTTGCGATTATCCCGATTGCCATCCTGGTCATGAATTCCATGAAAACGCAGACGCAGATTGGTCAAAACCCCATTGGGCTGCCGACTGAACTGCACTTCGAAAATTATGGGAAAGCCTGGGACCTCGGCAATATGGGGATGACGGCGGCGAACAGCGCGGTGATGGTCATCATGACGGTATTTTTGGAGATGGTTTTTGGCGGGCTGGCTGCCTACAGTCTGGCGCGCAAAAATCCCCCAGGCGGCGCCATCGTCATGCTCTATATGCTGGTGGCATCTACCGTGCCGGTATGGTTGTACGTTGTGCCGTTGTTTTTTCTGTGGCGCGACCTGGGACTGCTCAACAGCCGAATCGGGCTAGCGCTGATTTATGCGGCGCTAAACGCACCGTTTTCGATATTTTTGCTGCGCTCATACATGATCGGCATGTCCAGCGATTTTGAGGATGCGGCGCGCGTGGATGGGGCTAATGAATTACAGGTCATCCTGAAAATTGTGCTGCCGCTGGCGTGGCCTGGCTTCCTGACGGTGGGGCTAGTGGTGGGGCTGGCGGTGTGGGGTGAGTTTCAATTGGCGTTGATCTTCATCCAAGACCCTAGCGCCGCGCCGATTACGACCAGTTACTTCAAATTTACACAGCGATTTGGTCGTGATTGGCCCCTGACGAGTGCGGGCGCGGTGATGATGATTATCCCCGTTCTGGTCTTGTTCCTCGCTTTGCAGCGGCGCTTCGTCGAAGGTTTGACGCAGGGCGGTGTCAAAATGTAATCAGGCCAGCCGCTCAGTAGATCAAAACACACTTTCCATGACTCATGCTATGATGGAGTCACGCGAACGTATTGCAGCCTTCGCGCAGGGAGTCCAGGTTAATGAACGATTTTAGCGGGCGCACACTGGGAAAGTATCAACTGATCGAGCGCTTAGGGCGCGGCGGCATGGCGGATGTCTATAAGGCTTATCAGCCAGGGCTGGATCGCTTCGTCGCGGTCAAGATGATGCACGGGCATCTGGCGGAAGAAGCCGAATTTATCGAACGCTTCAAACGGGAAGCGCAGAGCGTCGCCAGCCTGCGCCACGCCCACATCGTCCAGGTGATCGATTTTGACATCCAGGACGGCGCGTACTACATGGTGATGGAGTTTATCAAAGGCGACACGCTCAAAGCCTACATCATGCGCAAGGGTGTCCTACCTGTCGATGAAGCGCTGCGCCTGACTATTCAGCTTGCCTCGGCGCTGGATTATGCCCACCAGAACGGCATGATTCACCGCGACATCAAGCCCGCCAACGTCATGTTTCAGGATAACGGCTATCGCAATGTCGTGCTGACCGATTTTGGCATCGCGCGCATTCTCGACGCCTCCGGCCTGACAATGAGCGGGATGACCGTCGGTACGCCCGCTTATATGAGTCCCGAAGCCGGACGCGGCGCAAAAGTGGACGAGCGCGCTGATATTTACAGCCTCGGCATTGTGCTTTATGAGATGCTCTCCGGTCACGTTCCCTACGATGCCGACACGCCTTTCGCCGTCATCATGAAGCACATTAATGACCCCCTCCCCTCGCCCAGCCAGTTTAATACCGCGCTGCCGGAATCTGTCGAAAAACTCCTGTATAAAGCGCTGGCGAAAGAACCCGCAGATCGCTTCCAGAGCGCCGCCGATTTTGAAACCGCGCTGCGAAAAGCGCTCGAAAATCTGGCGTTTGAGCAGTCAACGGCAGTTGGCGGCGCGGTCAAGCCGCTGCCAGACGCCAAAACGACTCCGCTGCGAAGCGGGGCTGAGATGGGCGGCAAAACCTCCGTCCAATCCAACGAAACCGCAAAATCTTCCGATTCGCCGCCAACTACTGCTGCAAAATCCCCCTCGCGTTTGCCGATTTTTGCGGTGGTCGCGGTCATTATCGTGATAATTGCGGTGATTGCCCTGCTTGCCCGCCCTGGTCAGCCAGAAATCGCGGCACAACCGACGCTTGCAGCCTCTGAGACTACGGCGGCATCGGAAACGCCCGCACCAACCACCGCCGCGACCAGCACCGCCGAATCAACAGAAGCCGCCGAAGCTACCGACATCGCCGAGGCGACATCGCAGGCCGTCGCTGCAATTTCGGATGCCGACACGCTGATGCAGGCCGCCGAAGCCGCCGAAACGGCTGGAAATTTCAGCGCAGCGGCGGACTCCTACAGCCAGCTTATCACACTGGACGCCGAGAATGCCGATTATTATGTGGGGCGCGGCTGGGCCTATTACAACCAGCAGGATTGGGACGCGGCGAAGGCCGATTTTGAAAAAGCCACCGACCTCGACGCCAACAACGCCGACGCTTTTATCGGATTGGGCAATACGCTTGCCGACAGCGACGACAATGAAGGCGCAGTTCGGGCGTTTGCGCGTGCCGTCGCCCTCTCGCCGGACGATTATGAACCCGCGCGCGGCCTCGGCTGGGCTTACCGCTCCGTCAACGATTATGAAAACGCCATCGCGGCTTTTTCATCGGCTATCGGGCAGACGACGGATACTGAACAACTGATCGATCTCTACGAAGGGCGCGGCCTCTCCTACATGGACTTGAGCAATTCTGAGGAAGCGGTCAAAAATTATGACGAAGCGCTCGAAGTCGCGCCGGACAACCCCACGCTGCTCAGTCAGCGCGGCTGGGCTTATTACATCGGCGGTCAGGCCGAGCCAGCCATTGACGATTTTAGCAAGGCGATTGAATTGGGCGTGGACGATGTGCGGGTCTATTTGCAGCGCGCGATGGCCTATCGTGCGCTCGGCAATTACGATTCGGCGCTGGCTGACCTGAATACCGCGATTGATAAGGACGAAAATTTTCTCGATGCCCTGGTGGAGCGCGCCGACCTGAATACCAATTATGGTAATGACTACCAGACGGCGCTCACCGACATCACCAAAGCGATTGAACTCAACCCCGGCAACGCCGACCATTACATCCTGCGCGGCTGGATTTATATGGGACTGGATGATAAAGACCGCGCCATCGCCAGCTTTAGCCGTGCGATTGAGTTATATCCGCAGGTGACTTACGTCTATACGGCGCGGGCGCAGGCTTATCGCAATATGGGCGACCCAGAGAAAGCCATCGCGGATTATGACAGCGCCCTGGCACTCGACCCCAGCAGCAGCTATATCATGGAGGAGCGCGGCTGGACATACATGGAACTGGATCAGCCGGAAGAAGCACTCGATGATTTTGACCGCGCGATCACGCTAAACGCGACCCAATGGTCATTTTTCTATGGGCGTGGGCTGGCAAAAATGAAATTGGGCGACGCCGACGAAGCGATCCCAGATTTCACCGAAGCGATCCAGCAGTTCCCTGACTATGCCGACACCTACTACAATCGCGGCCTCGCCTATGCCGAAGAGGATGAATATACCCTGGCGATTGTCGATTTTCAGGATGCGCTCAATCTCGAACCGGATCGACCCGAAATTTTAGCCGACCTCGGCAGAACCTATGACGACGCTGACCGCCCCGCCGATGCGCTGGAAACTTTCCGCAAATATATCGAGATGATGGGCGGCGATGCTGACCCCCAGATTGTCAAGCGCGTCGCCGAATTGGAAGAGGACGCCGAATCGTAATTCCGATAACACGTCACGAACGACCCTCGTAGAGGCATAATGATCGTGTTGAACAAAATCAATCGGCAACCGTGCCCGTAGGGGGCATGATGATGGTCTTTTCAGAATTAAACCGGGTACATGAACGCCGTGTTTGTAAGGGCATGATATATCAAGCCCCTACGCAATGCGTTGCCGATTGATTTTCGCAAACACCATCATCAAGCCCCTACAACCGACATCGCGCGATTACTTATGAGACGGAGCAATCATCAAGCTCCTACGCGCAATCTGCGTGATGATTTGTCCCAACCGATCATTGAACACCGAGAGGAACGCGCTACAATTTCCCAGCCCGCGCGATCTCCCCCAGCCAGGTCGCGCTCGGCTTGGGTGCGCGTTTTTGTGTCGAGCGATCAACGTCGATCAGCCCAAAGCGGATGCGGTAGCCAAACGACCATTCAAAATTATCGAAAACTGACCAGTAGCAGTAACCGCGCACGTCGATCCCATCCATCAGGCAGTTGCGAACACCTTGCAGCGCCCGCCGCACATATTCGATCCGGCGCGTGTCGTCGTCGGTGCCGATGCCGTTTTCAGTGACAATGACCGGCAGCCCCGTATAACCCGCTGCATAGCGGATCGCGCCTTCCAGTGCTTCGGGATAAAATTCGTAGCCCATCTGGGTGCGCTCGGCATTTTCGTCAGGCCACACCCGCCCTTCCGGCCCATAGACCGAGCGCGTATAGGTTTGGACGCCGATAAAATCATCACCCTGTTTCGCCACATCCAGAAATACGTCATCAATTCCGCGTCTCGCTTTGTCACGCTGCGCCTCGCCGCCGGGGATTGCCTGTCGATCTTCCAGTGCCAGCGTCATCCCCACCGGAAAATCGCCGCGCCCGGATTTGATCGCGTCAAAAGCCATGCGGTGCGCCTTCAAAAACACATCGCGCGCCAATCCATGCTGGCAGCAGCCCGGAAAGGCCGAAAATTGATCGCTGCCAACGGCTTTGGCGGCAGCTTTACGAAACGGCGCGCTGGCAATCTGCTCATCTGTCGGCGTAAATCCCAAATCCTGAATCAACAGGCCGACATTTGGCTCATTGATCGTGCAGGCCGCGCCGATCAGGTCGCCCAGGTGCGCCGTTGCCCGTTCACAGTAGCGCGCGAAATATTTCGCGTTGTCCATCACTTCCCAGCCACCCTTCGCGGCGAACCAGCGCGGTGATGTGAAATGATGAAACGTGACAATCGGCTTCAGGTTATACACGTGACAGGTCGCCAGCATCCGGCGGTAATGCTCCAGCGCCGCGATTGAAAATTCGCCTTCTTCCGGCTCGATGCGCGCCCACTCAATCGAAAATCGATAGGTGTTGTAGCCGAGATCAGCCACCTGGGCGATGTCCTCCGGGTAGCGGTGAAAATGGTCGCAGGCGTCGCCGGAAACCTCGGCGTAGGACGACTCTGGCACGTGTTCCAGCACCCAGCAGTCGCTGTTGACGTTGCCACCTTCGACCTGGTGCGCCGCCCCTGCCACGCCCCACCAAAAATTGTCTGGAAATTTGAAAGCTTGCTGTTCCAAAATCTGACCTTTCCGAAATGGTTGATAAAAAATTCAATGCTTACGCAAAAATTTCCTTCACGGGCAGCGTGAACCCCGGCAGCACCGATCCACCGTCGAGCGTATCATTGATGCCCAGCACTTTTACAGGCTGACCAGGCGCAATCACCTCAATAATTTTTTGTTCTGGATAAGCAGCCCAAACAACAGTTCCAGCCGCTAAATAGTTAATAATTTTCCGGCGCAGGGCTTGTTGGGATTGGCTACTGGATGGGAAATCAACCTCCACTACCAGATCGGGCGCAATAGGATTGTAACCTTCTTTCGCCAATTCCTCCTGACGTACTTTCAAAGTGAACGCGACATCTGGTGCATAAGGTTCACCTGCAACCATATAGCCGCCCGCCTCTCCCGTTACATGACCGATGTCATTCTGCAAAAGATACATGCCAATAAAGATGACAAAACGCATGGCAATTTTTGAGGCGTAAGCATTCGATGGCACTTCAATAATCTCCCCCGCGACAAGCTCAAATAATTTTTCGGCATTTTCGGGCAGATCGACAAACTCCTCAAACTCCTCCAATGTGACGACTTTGCGTTCGATCATGGCATCAACCATTTTTTAAGCCTCCTCAACTGGAAATAACTCGCGCACCGCCACGCTGAACCCCGGCAGCACATCGCCTCCTGTCAGCGTGTCGTTGATGGTCAATAACTGCCGATCTGTCGGCGTTAAAACTTCGATGATTTCGCGCGTGGAATAGATAATGCACACCATGCGCACACCAAGTTTCAAATACAACTGGGCTTTGTCGAGCATGAATTTATCGCTCTGCCCTTCTGACTGCGCTTCGACGGCGAGATCAGGCATATACGGCGCGGGGCCGCTGCGAACGAGTGAGCCTCGCTCTTTACTCACAAACGACAGGTCGGGGATGAGGTCATCATCAGGGTTATCGGGTAGCCGATACCGCGCCTCGATTAACGCAAATCCGAGCGGATTCTGCCGTAAAAAGACGAATAGAAATCCACTGAGCATTTGAATGATATAGGCGTGCAGTTGAGTCGGCATTTTTTCAACGATCTCCCCCAGGATCAATTCAAAGCGGCGGCTGGCGTTTTCCGGCGCGGCCAGAAAAGCGTCAAATTCGCGGGTGGTGATTTTCTCGCGTGTGGTCATAACCTCATCCTCTCCACATACCATGAGTTTATCACCTTTCGAATACATCCGTCATCAGGTGATAAGCGGGTTTGCGAACGCACTCTGAGAGGGTTAGACTATCAAAATATAGAGTTCAGGGCTATTTTATGACGTTTAGTTATATCATTGTTGGCGCAGGTTCAGCGGGCTGTGTACTGGCGAATCGATTGAGCGAAAATCCCGACAACACGGTGCTGCTGCTGGAAGCAGGCGGCCCGGATGTGAACCCCGATATTCGCATCCCGGCGCGGTGGGGCTATCTCATGCGTACCCAGGTGGACTGGTCATATCAAACCGAGCCGCAGGTCAATTGCAATAACCGCGTCATCGATTGGAATCGCGGAAAAGTCCTGGGCGGCACCAGCTCGATCAATGCGATGATTTATATTCGTGGGCATCGCTGGGATTATGACAATTGGGCGCATCTTGGCAATGAAGGCTGGAACTATGACGCGGTACTCCCCTATTTCAAGAAGTCACAAAATCAGGAACGCGGCGCGTCTGACCTGCATGGCGTGGGCGGGCTGCTCAACGTCGCCGACGTAGACCATTTCTCCCCACTTTCAGACATCTTCATCAACGCTGGCGTCGAAATTGGAACGCCTAAAAATGACGATTTTAACGGCGACACGCAGGAAGGCGTAGGGCGCTATCAGGTCACACAAAAAAATCACGAACGGCACAGCGCGGCGATGGCCTTTCTCAAGCCAGCCCTGAATCGCCCGAACCTCACCCTTGAAACTCACGCTCACACGACGCGCGCTCTGTTTGAAGGCCAGCGGGCGGTAGGCGTCGAGTATGTCCATGACAATCAAATTAAAGAGGCGCGGGCTGAGCGAGAAGTGATTTTAAGCGGCGGCGCGATCAATTCCCCGCAAATTTTGCTGCTTTCCGGCATCGGCGCGGCGGAACAGTTGCGCCAGTTCGATATTCCGGTGATCGCAGATTTACCCGGCGTGGGTCAAAATTTGCAGGATCACCCCCTTCTGCCCCTCGTTTATGCCGCTGTCACGCCCCCAGGCCGCGACACGTCCCTGACCAGTCCCGCCTATTTTGAGTATCTCCGCAGCAAAACCGGATATTTCACCGAAAATTTGCCCACCATCGGCGGCTTCTTCAAGACACGTCCAGAGTACGAGCTTCCCGATATTCAGATTTTTACGACCTATGCCAGCGGTGGTGAGCCATTCGATTTTGGGCTTTATGTGAGTCTGCTGCGGCCCAAAAGTCGCGGCTATCTGAAGCTGCGTTCGAATAATCCCTTCCATTATCCCGCCATTCAGCCGAATTACCTGGAGGAGGATGACGACCTGCAAACCTTCATCGACAGTATCCGATTGACGCGCAAGTTGGCGCAAACGCAGGCATTTTCCGGTTTCCTCAAAGCGGAACTTGCGCCTGGATTGGAAAAACAATCTGACGCGGAACTCGCCGAGCATGTTCGGGCAATGCTGGCGACGACGTGGCACTATTCCTGCACCTGCAAAATGGGTGCTGATGCGATGGCAGTGGTCAATTCAGAACTTCAGGTACACGGCGTCGATGGTCTGCGCGTTGTCGATGCATCAGTTATGCCGGAGGTCATCGGCGGGAATACCAATGCTCCGGTCATCATGATCGCCGAAAAAGCCGCCGATATGATCTTACAGGGGGCGTGAAGATTATAATTCACGTGTCTACTACCAGCTATTCAGCACTTTCGGCTGCCTGACGAAGTGCCAGAAATACTTCTTTCAATGGTTGGCTGACTGCGCTTTCAGGTTCTTCTAGCAATAATTCCTGATAATGATCGAGAAAGTCCGTTCGAAGTCGGTGAAATAAATGCAGAAAATGGCGCAAAAAGCCGATGCAATCCAGAATAACAACTTCTACACCAATAGAGACATAAATTTTTGCCGCATATTCCTGAACATCATCGGTTATTTTATCCGTTGTGATAAAGACATAATGATTAATTTGCTGCTGGGCGATACTTATTTTTCGGATTGCCAGGTCAATATCTTCAATCGTTACTGATTTCATTTTCATCTCATAGCAAGTCATAAGCCGTCCATCAGTGCTAAGGATGATCTGAATATCTCCTAATGCGCCTGTTTGCCTATCGGCGGCATTGTGCGCTTGCAGCGGCAAAAATGTTTCACTGAGGTGGCTTTGTGCTGTACGATAGGCTGCGGCGACCACCAACACAGGCAAACGGCTTGCGCCTTTACTGGCGAGGTGCTGGCGGATAAGCGTCACAATTTCTTCCGCAGAGAGGGCCACATCCCCCTGAACAGCTTCCAAATGCTCTAAAATTGAGCGCATCTGATCGCGTTTTTCGTCTCTGTAGATAATCAACTGACGAATCGCTTCCGCAAGTAGATCGTCAGCCTTGATACGATCTTCATGAACTTCGGTGAGCAAATACAGTGTCGCGTTGTAGACATTTTGCTGCCCGCTTCGACCACCCAGATGAGCATCTGGCGTCAATATGATCGGTTTTGTTCGTAAAGCTGGGGTCAGAAAAGCGGTTGTGCTGTTACAGGGCAAATCATATTTGTTGATGAGCCTGATGACAAACTTTTCATCATAATTTCGCCCGGAGTAGCTGTCACCGCCGCCAATTTCGGTATAAGGCTTACGAATATCCACCGTTGGGATATGAATTTTTGCCAGCAGGCAGGCTAAAAGTAGTCGAATACTTGCGCGAGGAATACGACGGCTAACGATTACGACGCGCTCAAGTGTTTCAGCATCATCAACGATGGGCGCAGCTAATTGGTTGAGCGCTCGTTGATAAGCGCCTTCGAGAATTTCATCAGGCGAAGTCATAATAATCGACTTGTATGATTTTCGGATGGAGTGGGTTGAATCT
>Ga0268299_1001640_pt1 | contig 35769 bp, 35 predicted proteins | sample NOBtaG_FD_193484 | JGI IMG/M metagenome (GOLD analysis project Ga0268299, IMG submission 193484) | Activated sludge microbial communities from bioreactor in Nijmegen, Gelderland, Netherland - NOB reactor | ecosystem: Engineered > Bioreactor > Aerobic > Activated sludge | place: Netherlands... | reverse complement strand
AGCTCATGGCCGCCATGGACATGATGGGTTCGCTGGGGATGGGCGGTATCAAAATGGAACAGGCGCAGATGGGACAAATGGACATGGGTGGCATGCCAATGGGAGAAACACAGCCGGAGAAGACTAGGCAAATGGTGAAGGCGTCGGGAGAAAAGAAGGCAGGGGGACTGACTCTTGCGTTCTCGACAGAGCCCGCCTCACCGCGGATTGGCGAAAATCTCATCCGAGTCACCGTGAAAGGTGAGGGAGGCAATCTGGTCGTCAACGCAAAAGTTCAGCTCACCTACACGATGCCGATGCCGGGCATGATGCCGGCCACGGTGCCGATGAAACCCGGTAAGGACGGGGTCTATGAGACGAAGGTCAATCTTGGCATGGGCGGCCGGTGGGACCTGACCGTCACCGTGCAGCGTGCTGGCGAAGCCGATGTGAAGGAAACGTTTTCCGTCACTGCAGGCGGCGGCGGGGGTATGTCTGGCATGCAGGGAATGTGAGGAGACGACCATGGAAAGCATCTGGCGAACGAGACTTATCAACATGTTCGTATTGCTGGTCGCGCTGGGATTGTCAGCCTGCTCATTCGTCGCCACTCCTCCTGCTGAGCTGTTAGCCAGGAATGATCATGTGGCGTTGGCCGCTTGGTATGGGAATGAAGCAACCGGGCTCCGCCAGAAAGCACAGGAGATGGACCAGATGGTGGAAGCCTATCAACGCGATCCAGAGCGTGCCAGGCAGATGATGACCCACGGCAGTCCTAAGATTGATTTTGTCCAGCAATGTCACATCCTCGCCGCGGCCTATAGGAATGCTGCGACCCAGGCTGAGACGTTGGCCACATCTCATCGTGAGTTCATCCCGTGATGCGACAGAGAGAAGGGCATCCGGCCTTCGGTCTTACCAGAGGCATTCGGAACGAGATGGGTGAAAAATGATTGAGCGGGTCATCGAGTGGAGTACAAAAAATCCATTTCTGGTCTCGCTCGCGCTGCTCTTCCTAATGGGCTGGGGGGGATGGGCCGTCTATCACACGCCATTAGATGCGATTCCGGACCTGTCTGATGTGCAGGTGATCGTCTTCTCCGAGTGGCCGGGACGCAGCCCAGACCTCGTGGAGGATCAAATCACCTATCCGATTATTACCTCGATGCTGGGGGCGCCCCGAGTCACAAATGTCCGGGGACAATCCTTTCTTGGGCTGTCGTTTGTCTACATCATTTTCCAGGACGGAACGGACATCTACTGGGCCAGAAGCCGAGTCGTGGAGTACATGCAAGGGGTGAAGGGAAAGCTGCCGGATGGCGTCTCGCCCACCCTTGGCCCGGATGCCACAGGGGTCGGCTGGGTGTTTCAATATGCCCTCGTCGATAAGTCCGGCCAGCACGATCTCGCCGAGCTACGGACCTTTCAGGACTGGCATCTGCGTTACTGGTTACAAAGCGTGCCCGGTGTTGCGCAGGTCGCGTCCATTGGTGGGTTCGTAAAGCAATATCAGGTGCAGGTGGACCCCACGAAGCTGCTCGGGTATCACATTCCGCTCAAGAAGGTCATCGAGGCGATCCAGCGGAGTAACAACGATGTCGGAGGACGTGTGCTGGAAGTCACGGAGCGCGAATATATGGTGCGCGGGCGAGGATATATCCGGTCGTTGGAGGATATCCGCAAGATCGCCGTTGGGACGGATCAGCAGGGCACTCCGATTACGGTGCGGGATCTGGCCCAGGTCATGCTGGGACCGGATATGCGCCGGGGGGTGGCCGAACTGGACGGCCAAGGCGAGACGGTGGGCGGGATCATCGTCATGCGCTATGGAGAGAACGCGCTGGCGGTGATCGAGCGGGTCAAAGAGAAATTGGCCGAAATCGCCCCGTCGCTCCCATCGGGCATGGAGATCATTCCGGTCTACGATCGGTCGGAATTGATCCGTCGAGCCATCGCTACGCTGAAGGAAAAACTGATTGAAGTGAGCGTGGTCGTCAGTCTGATTAGTCTACTGTTTCTCTTTCATCTGCGCTCGGCCCTCGTGGCCATCCTGACGTTGCCGGTCGCGATCCTGCTTTCGTTTCTCGCCATGTACTACCTCGGGATTACCTCCAACATCATGTCCTTGGCCGGTATTGCTATTGCCATCGGGGCGATGGTCGATGCCGTGATCGTGATGATCGAGAATGCCCACAAACGCCTGGAGCAATGGGAGCGCGGCGGTCGCTCAGGCTCTCGGGCAGCCGTCATCGTGCAGGCCGCGCAGGAGGTCGGCAAGCTCAGGAGGGGCGTCTCTTCAAGCCGCTGGCATTCACCAAGACAGCGGCCATGTTCTTTGCGGCCCTTGTCTCGATCACGGTTGCGCCGCTCTTGATGGTATGGCTGCTGAAGGGAAAGATCCGTCCTGAGGAGAGCAATCCGATCAATCGCTTCTTGCTGCAACTATACCGGCCCATCGTCTCCGGTGCGCTGCGCGTCCGGTGGCTGGTGATTATCCTCGCCGTCCTGGCGATGACCGTCACCGTCCCCTTGTATGCACGGCTGGGTTCCGAATTCATGCCACCGCTCAACGAAGGGACCATCCTGTTCATGCCGACGGCGTTGCCGGGGATTTCGGTGACCGAGGCGACACGGCTCTTACAGCGACAAGACCAGCTTCTGAAGCAATTTCCGGAGGTGGACCATGTGTTCGGAAAAGTCGGGCGGGCGGAAACACCCACGGATCCCGCCCATTTCAGTATGGCCGAGACGACGGTGACCTTGAAGCCCGAAGAGCAGTGGCGGCCAGGCGTCACATGGGATTCGCTGATTGCGGAGATGGACCCAAAGCTGAAATTCCCTGGGATGCCGAACATCTGGTGGATGCCGATTCAGACCCGGACGGAGATGCTGGCCACAGGGATTCGCAGCAATCTCGGCATTAAAATCCTGGGCCCGGACCTCGCTGAGATCGAGCGAATTGGGCTCAAGATCGAAAGTCTGCTGCAAGGACTTCGCGGGACACGCAGCGCCTATTCCGAACGGGTCACGGGGGGCTACTACCTGGATTTTCAAGTCGATCGTGATGCGATCGCCCGGTACGGGTTGACCGTCGAAGATGTCGAGGACGTCATCGAATCGGCCATCGGGGGGAAAAACATCTCACAGACGGTCGAGGGTCGGGAACGGTATCCCATTAACGTCCGGTATGCTCGGGCCCTGCGGGACGATCCGGAATCCCTAAGACGCGTCCTGGTGGAGACTCCGGGTGGAGCGAAGATCCCAATGGCTCACCTTGCCCAGATTTCGATGGTGACCGGGCCTCCTACGATTCGCGATGAACGCGGCTCGCTGTCCGGCATCGTGTTCGTGGACGTGGCCGGAAGGGATCTGGCCGGGTATGTCGCTGAGGCGCAGCGGGTGGTGCGCGAGCAAGTTCGACTGAAACCCGGCTACCGGCTGGAATGGGGCGGACAGTTTCAATATCTGGAGCGGGCCAAGGCCCGCCTCAGGATTGTGATACCAGTGACAATCTTTCTGATCTTCGTCTTGCTCTATATCAATTTTCATTCAGTCACACGGAGTCTGATCGTGCTGCTGTCCGTGCCATTTGGGGTGATCGGGGCGATTGTGTATCTGTACTTCCTTAATTATCACCTGAGCGTGGCCGTCTGGGTGGGGATCATTGCCTTGGCCGGCGTCGCGGCTGAGACGGGGGTGATCATGATTATCTTCCTCGACGAAGCCTATGAACGCTGGCATCGGGAGGGGCGGCTCCATTCCATGGCGGATCTTCACCTGGCGATTATCGAAGGCGCGGTACAGCGTGTGCGGCCGAAGGTGATGACGGCGTCGGCCATCTTGATCGGGCTGTTGCCGATCATGTGGAGCCATGGATCCGGCGCGGATGTGATGAAGCGGATCGCGGCACCGATGATCGGCGGCATGGTGTCGTCAACCCTGTTAACGTTGGTCGTCATTCCGGTGTTGTATGCCTTGTGGCGAGGCAGGTCTCTGCCGGCCGAGGCACCTGCCGAGGCCGGAGCGGAGAAACGTCTCGTGCCATTAGAAAATCCCTGAGTAATGAGAACTCCAAGGAGGGAAGTACTATGAAATCTTTAACCCAATTTGTTGCAGTGTCCCTGATGCCTGCTATGGTCTCGGGCTGTATGAGCATGATGCCGATGGAGAAGATGGATATGGAGAAGGACAACATGGGACAGATGAACATGGGAGACAAAGGCCGGAATCATGAGATGACTGGAACGAAGGGTGACAACACGAAGGTCGAAAAACGGGTGGGGGACCTGATCGTGGCCTTCTCGACCATTCCTGCGAAACCGACAGTGGGCGAGAATGTGTTGCGCGTGAAGCTGACCGATGCTTCCGGAGGAACCGTCAGAGACGCCGTGGTGACATTTGATGTGACAATGACGATGCCAGGGATGACTGTGATGGAAGAGAACGCGGTCGTGACTAAAGACGTGTATCTGGCAAACACCAACTTTGGCATGGCAGGAGAATGGCAAATCACCGTCAAAATCCAGCGGGCGGGGGCAGCCGAACGGCGTGAACACTTCACTGTCTCCGTGACCTGAGAAGTAGGGGCTCTTTAGAAAAGGCCATCCAACGCGTCGAAAAGTTTACAACGGGGTCCGGCCTCAATAACGTCGAGTTCGGCGGCCGGCTGCGGTATGACATCAGACGCGGATTCTCACCGTATTTGGGGGTCTCTCTCGACAGAAGTTTCGGCGAAACCGCAACGCTCATCCGTCAAGACGGCGGCTCTCCGAGTCAGGTGCGATTAGCGATGGGCGTGCGCTTGTGGTTTTGACCCGGCGCTCACTCGGAGGCAGGCTGCAGTTGACTTACTATACTGAATGGAAACAAGACGCTACCAATGAGTAAGCTTTCTTGAATCCTAGGCCACCGCGTGATACGGTCCAATGACGTGATACGGTCCAATGAAATGATAAACAAAAAACAAAGTTTCGTTCGCACTGCACTCGCTCTAGCTGTTTTGCTCGCTATTCAGCTGACCGGTTTTTCATGCCTATCTGAATGGGAAGTAGGCAGTGCCTGGGCAAGTGCGCAGACAATGGATATAGCACCCAGGCATCTCCAACAAAATTGGGATCTGACGATGGCTGCCCCTGTCACTTTGCTTTCAGTCCCGTAGAACTAATTGTTCCTGAGCCAGTGTTTCCCCTTAACGGAACATCAATTCTAGCTCCAGGACAATACGCTCTCAGTTTCAATAACTTACCGTTTCATCCTCCCCTTCCAATCAGCGCCTAGAGTACGCCGCTCATCTCATTTTTCTGCATTGCGAACCCTCTAAGGGAGGAAGCTATGTTTCCGCAATACAGTACAACGCTGGCCGTTTGGCTGTGGCTTCTGTTCATGTGTCCTGGCAATTCGGCGACTGTACAGGGTGCGGAGGATACCCCCGCGAGCTATACGATGAATGAGGTCATCAAGTTGGCCTTGGAACGGAATCCCGTGGTGGTGGGAGCTCAGGGGTACATACGGCAAAGCCGCGGCCAACAAGTCGCCGCGGGCGCCTACCTCAACCCTTCAATCTCTGGTGCAGCCGGACCAGGGGCCATTCGCGATCCAAGCACGGGGGTAAAAATCATAGAACGGACGTTGACGATTGAACAGCCGCTGGAGTGGCAAGGAAAACGCCGCGCCAGACAGCAGGCAGCGGATGCAGGAGCGGCAGGGGCCAGCGCCGCGATGGAGGAGACGCGCCTCAATGTCATAGCTGACGCGAAGGTTGCCTTTTACCATGTGTTGTTCGCTCAGCGAGATACCGAGTTGGCCGGCCAAAACCTGGCGATGGTCGAAGAAGTCCTGCGCACCGTGAAGGCGCGCGTGGCTGCGGGCGATGCCACACTCTTTGAAACAATGAAGGCCACCGTCGAGGTCCAGAAAGGCACGAAAGAGGTCGCCCGCGCCCAGAACGCTTTGGTCGCGATGAGGGCCAAGCTTAATATGGTGACTGCCGGCACGTTGGGCAGACAGTTTTCGATCCAAGGTGATTTCGAATCTTTCCAGCAGGATCTCGACCTCGACGGGCTGGCAGCCCGCGCAATGGAACAGCATCCGACCCTTCGGCGGCTCACTAACCTCGTCGAACAGGCGCATTTCAGTGCAACATTCGAACGTGAGTCGAGGATTCCTAACATCACGGTACAAGGCACCTATCATCGGGAAACCGGGGATGAGTCTGTCACGGCAGGACTCAGCGTTCCCCTGCCACTCTGGTACCGGCGTCAAGGAGAGATTGAAACAGCGCTCGGGGCAAAACATCGCGCAGAAGCAGAGCGGTTGCGGGCCGAAAATGAAATGGCCCAAGCCATCACGCAGCATGTGCAGGATGTCCGCACCGCGCACGAGCAACTCAAGGTTTTCGAGACAGGATTGCTGAAGCAAGCGGAGCAGACGCTACGAGTCGCACGCGTCAGTTTCAAGGAGGGAGCTGCCAGCCTCCTGGACCTGCTCGATTCCCAACGCGTGTACCGGCAAACGTTACTCGAATATGTCCAGGCGCGTGCGGACCTCTCCATCGCGCTCGCTCGGCTTGAACGTGCCGTCGGTGGGATCTGACGATTGCGAAGGAGCCTGACCATGGGAATCAGATGGCCCCCTCGGGTCGGATCGTGTGTGCTCGCGCTATTCGTATTCATCACGGCCTGCGGAGACCGTAACCGCGAACCGCCGGCAGCGGTGCCGAAAGAGACCGCCCAGTCGGATGCGTCCCTAGCAGACACGATTCAGACACCGACGGCCGTGCGGGATCGACTGAGGACGGAGACGCTCATTGCGCGCGTGATCCCCGCCATAGTGGCAGCTCCAGGGGAAGTGGCACTGGATCTGAAACAAGTCGCGAAGATCACTTCGCGGATCGAAGGGCAAGTAGAAAAGATTCACGTTCAGCTCGGCGACCGAGTAAAGGCCGGTCAGCCGCTCGCGGCCATCACCAGCTTGCAGCTCGATAAGTTGATTGAAGAATACCTTGTCGGTAAGGCGCAGGCCGATGTCGCCGAGAACAGCTTCAGGCGAACGGAGAAACTGCGAGCCGACGACATCGTGACCGAGCGGAAACTCATCGAAGACAAGGGTCGATATCTGGAGACCAAGGCCAGGTACCAGCATATCCGTGAGAAACTCCTGAACATGGGCCTTTCGCTGGCGGAACTTACCGCGCTTGAGCGGGGCAGCCACGAGGAGAGTCATCGCTATACATTGACATCGCCGATCGCCGGAACGGTCATCGCACAGAATGCCGTGCGCGGCCAGGGTGTGGCGCCGGGAAATGAGTTGTTCGAAGTCGTCGACACGAGCCGGGTCTGGGTTTTTGCCAACCTGCCGATCGAACAGGCCCGCAAGTTCAAGGAGGGCGATGTGGGAACGATCCTGCCGAAGGGCGGTGAGCCGGTCACGGCTCCGCTCACCTACCTTGCGCCGGTAGCGGACGAGACCACCCGCACGATTCGAGTCCGGTTCGAGGTCGCGAACCAGCCGGGCCGGCTGAAGCCCCGAGAGTATGTGGATGTTCAGCTGGCGATCGCGAGCCCGCCAACCTTGGCGGTCCCCGTATCGGCCCTGACGATGGTGGACAATGTGCGTGGCGTCTTCGTGCAGCGAGAGACCGGCTATTCATTCGTACCAATCGAAGCCGGCCGCGAGGGCGGGGGTTGGGTTGAAGTGCGGAAAGGACTTCAGGCAGGCGAGCAGGTGGTGGTCGACGGCGTCTTCGACCTGAAAAACGTACTGCTCAAACAGCACATCGAGTCGGGCGAACGAGAGTAACATGGATCAACTGTTTACCCTCTCGCTGCGTTACCGATTCTTCACCCTGGTGGCAGTCATGCTCGTGATCGCCATCGGCCTGTGGTCGTTCCTCCATCTCACAATTGACGCCGTGCCGGACCTCACGCCGGTCCAGGTCCAAATCCTGACCCGTTCTCCAGCGCTCGGTCCCATTGAAGTGGAACAGTTCATCACGTTTCCAATCGAGGCGTCGCTGAGCGGATTGCCCGCGCTGCGCGAGCTCCGCTCCGTGTCGCGCTATGGGCTCTCGGCGGTCACGGCGATTTTCGAAGATCAGACCGACGTGTATCGCGCGAGACAGTTAGTTACCGAACGGCTTGCCCGTGCGATGGAACGTATCCCGGTCGAGTATGGCCGTCCGATCATGGGACCGCTGACGACTGGCTTGGGCGAAGTCTATCAGTTCACAGTAAAAGGAAACGGTTATAGCGCCATGGCGCTCCGAACGCTCCTCGAATGGGAGATCGGGATGCGGCTGCGGACAGTGCCGGGCGTGGTCGAAGTCAATATTTGGGGCGGGGAACCGCAGCAGTTCCAGGTTGTGGTCGATCCTGCGAAGCTCTTGTCCTACAAACTGTCGCTTCGGCAGGTGCTGGAGGCGCTCGAACAAAACAATGCCATCGCCGGCGGCGGCTACATTGAGCATCAACGCGAGCAATTGCTCATTCGTGGTGAAGCCTTGGCGACCCAGGTTGCGGACCTCGCAAGGATCGTGGTGGCCAGCGGCCCCGGAGGGGTACCGATATACATTGCAGACCTCGCGGAAGTGAAGGAGGCGTCGGCCCTCCGCATCGGCGCGGCGACCGCGATGGGCGAGGGCGAAACCGTGATCGGAATGGTCCAGATGTTGGCTGGTGCGAATGCGCAGCAGGTCGTTGATCGGGTCCGAACCCGAGTGAGAGAGATTGAAGCAACTCTCCCTCCTGGTGTGACGATCGAACCCTACTACGACCGGACCATCTTCGTCTCGAAGGTGATGCGCACCGTCCGCAACAACCTGCTTGAAGGTGGGCTCCTTGTCATTGCCGTGCTGTTCCTCTTTCTCGGCGATCTCCGCGCAGGCCTGATCGTGGCGTCCGCCATTCCATTGTCGATGCTGATCGCGTTCAGCGGGATGATGCAGGCCGGACTCTCCGGAAACCTCATGAGCCTCGGCGCGATCGATTTCGGTTTACTCGTGGATGGCTCGGTTGTGATGGTTGACAACATCCTCAGGCGATTGGCGAATAAAGGCATCATGAGCCGGGAAGCACGGCTGAGTGAGATCCAGGCGGCCGGTCGCGAGGTCCTTCGACCGATGACCTTCGCCGTCAGCATCATCATTCTCGTGTACGTGCCCATCCTGGCGCTGACCGGCATCGAGGGGAAGATGTTCCGTCCGATGGCACTGACCGTCATCCTGGCCCTGGCCGGATCGCTCCTCATCGCAGTGACGGTTACCCCTCTGCTTGCCTTGTGGTTTGTGCGGGCCAAGCCCGGACATGAGGACACGCGTGCGATCAAAATGCTGCGCCGTGCCTACGAGCCCTGTCTCAAATGGGCGATGGCGCGGCCGGCGTGGGTGATTACGCCGGCCGTGGGGCTGTTTGTCATGAGCCTCGGGATCAGTGCATGGCTTGGCATCGAGTTTGTGCCTCGCCTCGACGAAGGAGACATGGTGATTCAGGTGTGGCGCTTGCCCAGCGTGTCGCTGAGCGAGTCAGTCCGAAATGCCTTGGATGTTGAACGGGTGGTCCGCAGATTTCCGGAAGTGGTGAAGATCGTGACCAGGACCGGGAGTCCCGAGGTGGCGACCGACGTGATGGGAGTGGAGCTGTCCGACGTGTTTGTGGTTCTCAAGCCGCAGCACGAATGGACGACGGCCGGCACGCGCGAAGACCTGATCGCCAAGATGAAGCCCGCTATTCTCGATGCAGTACCGGGCGTCGGCATCGGCTTTACGCAACCGATCGAGATGCGCTTCAACGAGTTGATCGCGGGGACGCGCTCCGATCTCGCGGTCAAGATTTTTGGGCCTGATCTAGAGGTGCTCAAGCAGCAGGCCGAGGCCGTGGCGCGTGTGTTGGAAGCCGTGCGGGGCTCAGCAGATGTCAAGGTCGAGCAGGTCGCCGGTCTTCCACTTCTGCGCGTGATTGTGGACCGGGAACAGATCGCCCGGTATGGGCTCACGGCGGACGATGTACTCACCCTCGTCCAAACCACGCGTGTGGGACGCATCGTCGGCACCGTGGTCCAAGGCCCAAGACGCTTTGACCTCGTCGTCCGCTTAGCCGACAGCGCATCAGCTGATCCTGCCGCACTGGGCAATCTGCTCATCCCCACCAGTCGTGGGGAACTCGTTCCTCTTTCCCGCGTAGCGGCCATCCGAGTGGACACGGGACCGGCGCAGATCAGCAGGGAGCATGTGCAGCGACGGATCGTCGTAGAAAACAACATCCGGGGCAGGGACTTGGGGAGCTTTGTGGGAGAGGCTCAGAGCGCCGTGGCACGTCAGATATCGCTTCCATCAGGGTATGAGCTGACATGGGGCGGACAGTTTCAGCATCTTGAGGAAGCCACCCGACGGTTAGCCGTGGTCGTGCCCGTCACGCTCCTCCTCATTCTGGGTGTCCTGTCGGTCATCTTCGGGGCCATGCCCCCCGCACTGCTGATTTTTATCAATGTCCCCCTGGCCCTGTCTGGTGGCATCGTGGCCCTCTGGCTACGCGGGTTGCCACTTAGTATTTCAGCGATCATCGGGTTCATTGCCCTGTTTGGGATTGCTGTCCTCAATGGGGTGGTGCTGGTCAGCCACATCCGGCTGCTCGAAGCAGAAGGGCTCCCCAGTGATGAGGCTGTCATGCAAGGAGCGATGGATCGACTGAGGCCCGTGCTGATAACGGCACTTGTCGCCAGCCTCGGCTTTCTTCCCATGGCGGTGGCCACCAGCATGGGAGCCGAGGTCCAGCGGCCGCTCGCGACCGTCGTTATCGGAGGCTTGTTCACCTCGACAATTTTAACGCTATTGGTCGTCCCGGCACTCTACAGTCGGATGATCGGCAAGCGGCGGCTCTCACCCAACGGGGAGGACGCAATAGGTTTATGAATGGTTTTGAGGGTGGCCAGGAGCGGAGTTGCCAGCTCCCTCTATTCTGGCACGTCCAGTGCGCGAGCCGGTCCGGACATACGTGAGAGCTTGAGTATGCGCATGGCGCCGATGAAAACAACAATCGCGATTGCGGCGCCAACCAAAAGATCCGGAAGATGGGAATGCGTCCACATGACGAGCAGCCCGGCCAGGATGACGCCTAGATTGGCGATCACATCATTGGTCGAGAAGATCCAGCTGGCGCGCATGTGAACGCCACCATGGCGGTGTCTTGCAATCAGCACCAGGCATGAAACATTGGCAATGAGTGCGATGACAGCCATCCCGATCATCAAAGGCGGTTCCGGTTCGCTTCCAAACCAGAAACGCCGGCCCACCTCGGCAAGGGCGCCTAAGGCGAGCAGGAGCTGTAGATACCCGCTGAAACGCGCGGACATCGCCTGAGCGAACGCCGCCCTGCCGACGGCATACAGGCTCATGCCGTATACGGCCGCATCAGCGAACATATCAAGGGAATCGGCGATGAGGCCTGCGGATTGTGCAAGCCACCCGACGACGATCTCCGCAACGAACATCGCCGCATTGATGGCCAGAAGGAGTTTAAGCGTTCTGGCTTCGTGCGCCGGTGCACCAGCCTCCTTATCTGCGGCCGTGGCTGTCGCTGTATCTGAAATACGCGTGCCGAGGCCGAGCGGAGACAGCCGCTCAAGCAACCGCTCAGGATCGGCGTCATGAAGAACCGTCAACCGGCGGTTGGTCAAGTCGAAGTCGAGCCTGGAAACTCCCTTGGCCTGTGCCAGCGCGAGCCGGATCAGACGTTCCTCTGAGGGACAGTCCATTTTCGGTATGGCAAAAATAGTTTTTTTCATTTCATTCATCTGTTTATAAAGCCTATAGCAAACTTTAGAGTCAAGCGCATGACAGAGAAACCAACGTTCGCGACATCGCAAGGGCGGCACCCTTGAGACTTTCTATCGCTCTTTGCGCAAGCGACGCGTGGCACGGCGAATGGCGTTAAAATGATCCTCTGCTCGGAATTTGCCGGCACTGTCGCTCTTGACTATTTCTAAAATGTCCAGTATTCTAGACATATGGACATTAAGAACGCACTGGCAGCCTTCGATGCTCTTTCGCAGGAAACCCGCCTGCGGGTCTTCCGTTTGCTGGTCGAATACGGCGAGGCGGGTGCGCCGGCCGGGACGCTGAGCGAGTCCCTCAATATTCCTCATAACACGCTGTCGTTTCATTTATCGCATATGAGCAATGCCGGTCTTGTCGCCTCGCGACGGGATGGGCGCTCCGTTATATACAGTGCCAATTTCGCGTTTTTTTCAGGATTGATCCGCTACATGGTCGAGGACTGCTGCCGCGTCGAATTTGCGAGCATCCGCGATGATAAAAAACTGAAATGTTCGATCATTAAACTTTCAACCTGTTGTCAGCCAAAGGAGAAAACATCATGAAACGTTTCCACATCCATGTCGGTGTTGAAAAACTCGATGAATCGATCCGCTTTTACAGTGCATTGTTCGGGGCGGAGCCGGTGAAAACAAAGCCTGACTACGCCAAGTGGTTGCTCGATGACCCCCGCGTTAACTTCGCCATATCCACACGGGCGAATAAAAGAGGAGTCGATCATCTCGGCATTCAGGTCGATGAAGAGGGCGAACTGACAGAGCTGCGTGAACGCCTGAAAGTTGCTGACCTGGCCGTGGTCGATGAAGGCGAAACGGTCTGCTGTTACGCCCGGTCGGAAAAATCATGGGTACAAGATCCCGCCGGCATTCCGTGGGAAGCCTACCGCACGATGGAGGATGCGCAGCTATTCTCCGGAGAGCCCGCTCAGGCTGAAAGTGCCTGCTGTACGCCGGAAACGATGGGAAAACCTGATTGCTGTGAACCTTCTGAAAAAACGGTCGGGTGCTGCGGCTAATGATGGCGAATCCGCTTAAAGTGTTGGTTCTGTGCACGGGTAATTCCTGCCGGTCGGTCATGGCTGAAGCGCTCATCAATGAGCTTGGACGGGACCGGTATCAGGCATGGAGTGCCGGAAGTTTTCCGGCAGGCTATGTTCACCCGAAATCGATCGAGACCTTAAAACGGCATGGCATTGACCCCGGTCAGCCACGCAGCAAGTCATGGGATGAATTTGCTGAACAGTCGTTTGATCTAGTCATCACGGTCTGCGATCAGGCCGCTGGCGAAAGCTGTCCACTATTCCACGGAACTCCAAAGAAGCTGCATTGGAGTACGCCTGACCCGGCCAAAGTGACTGGATCGGTGGCCGAAATAGAGGCTGCTTTTGATAACGCTTTTTTGATGCTCAAGAATCGCATCGAGGAGTTAATAAAGTGACTGCTTGCTCACCCCGTCGCCTGTCATTTCTTGACCGTTATCTGACGCTGTGGATCTTTCTCGCGATGGCGGCCGGCGTGGGCATCGGTTCGCTGTTTAAAGGTGCGCCTGCCTTTCTGAACAGCCTGTCCGTCGGCACGACCAATATTCCGATTGCGGTTGGCCTCATCCTGATGATGTACCCGCCTTTGGCGCGGGTGAAATATGAGGAACTGCCGCTCATATTCAGAGATTGGAAAATCCTGCTTCTGTCCCTTGTTCAGAACTGGTTGATCGGCCCTGTGCTGATGTTTGGCTTGGCCGTTTTGTTCTTGCATGACTATCCCGAATACATGACGGGCCTGATTCTGATCGGCCTCGCCCGATGCATAGCAATGGTGATTGTCTGGAATCAATTGGCCGAGGGCGATAATCAGTATGCTGCCGGCCTGGTCGCCTTCAACAGCATCTTCCAGCTCTTGTTCTTTACCGTCTATGCGTGGTTTTTTCTGAGTATCCTGCCGCCCATCTTTGGACTGGCGGGACAGGTCGTTGCGGTTAGTTTCAGCACGATTGCCGAAAGCGTATTTATCTATCTTGGCATTCCTTTTCTGGCGGGGGTTTTATCCCGGGCCATTCTTATCCGGCAAAAAGGCCGTGACTGGTATGAAGAAACTTTCCTGCCAAAAATCGGACCGGTCACGCTGATTGCGCTTCTCTTTACGATCGTTGCCATGTTCTCGCTCAAAGGCGAGACAGTGCTGAAGTTGCCGGTGGATGTGTTACGCATTGCCATACCCTTGGCAATCTACTTCGTCATCATGTTTTTCGTCAGCTTCCTGATGGGCAAGGCAGTCGGAGCCGACTACGGCCAGACAACAGCGGCCTCGTTCACGGCGGCGAGCAATAATTTTGAGCTCGCCATTGCAGTAGCCATCGCGGCCTTTGGTTTGGGTTCGTCAGTGGCCTTTGCCACGGTTATCGGTCCCCTGGTGGAAGTTCCTGTTCTGATCGCACTGGTAAAAGTCGCTTTGTGGTTGCGGTCCAAGCTGTGGCCGGGAGTCAACCAGGAAGCCCGCCTTTCTACATCCCGATCATTGTAATACCTGTCGCGTGTCCGGATGCGGTTGGCGGCCCGCCTTCAATCCGAGGATTATCTCGTTCGAAAGCGGGTCATTCTTGACCTGCTATGTCTCAACGGCCGTGAAGCCGGCCTTGCTCACAGCTTCCTTGAGTTGATCCATCTGGACGCGGCCTGGCTCGTACTGAATATAGACGTGCTTTTGCGGCACCTTGGATTTGACTTCGCGCACGCCAGGCACTGCAGTCAGGGCCGTGCTGATCTTGGAGGCACATCCTTCACACACCATGTTCGGGACGAGCAGCTCGACGGCGGCAAGCGGCCCGCTTTCATCCACGTCTTCCCGCCCGAGGTCGATGCCACGAATGCGCAGGGTATTTAACAGGATCGCGAAGATGCTGACGATCATGAACGCGATCGCGAGGAGCGGCGTGATGTACCCGAAGGCCGCAAGCGCCATCCCGATGACGTTGAAGAGCACGGCCACGACCACGTTCCCAGTCAGCGTGCGGTAACTGGCCTTGCCCAGGGTCAGCGCGCTCACCACGTCATCCAGCCGGTCACCGATAAGAATGACACCGGCTGACCCAATGGCGACATCCGTTCCGGCACCGATGGCAATACCGACATCCGCCTGAGCCAGCGCCGGAGCATCGTTGATCCCGTCGCCGACCATCGCCACGTTTCGACCGGCTTTCTGAAGCGCCTGGATAGCGGCGACTTTGTCCGCGGGCAACAGCTCAGCCCGGACCTCATCAATGCCAAGTTTCTTCCCGATGGCTTCGGCGACTGGCCGGGCATCTCCTGTGAGCATAACGGTCCTCACGCCCCGATCACGCAACCGCGCGATCACCCGCTCCGCGCCGCGACGAGGCGTGTCCTGGAGCGCAATGGCCCCGATCATTCTGTTGCCGAGGGCAACGACCACGACCGTCTTCCCTTGGGCACTCAATGTGTCGATCTGTGCGCGAACCTGATCGGTGAACGCGACTCCACGTTCCTCGATAAAGGACGGCTTTCCGGCGAGGATCATCTCCCCCCCTTCCAAAGCGGCTGCGACGCCCTTGCCCGGTGTTGCCCGGAAGTCTTGAACGGCAGCCTTCGCCGCTCCTTCCCGTTCAGCGTAAAAGCCGATCGCCTGGCCCACGGGATGTTCAGACTGAGCTTCAACGGCCCCGGCAGTGCCAAGCAGTTCTCCTCGTTCGAGACCGAACGGCACGACATCGGTCACCGTAGGCCGGCCGTAGGTCAGCGTCCCCGTTTTATCGAAGACCATGGTGTTCACGATAGAAAGCCCGTGAAATACCTCGCTCGCCTTGACGAGCAGTCCAATAGAAATCCCCTTGCCGCCCGCGATGGCGGCCAGCATCGGTGTGGTGATGCCGAGAGCACAGGGGTAGCCCATGATGATCGTCGTGAGGAGGACCACGCTCGCCAGGAGAATATCGCCGGTAGCAAACATCCAGCCGGCAAAGGCCAGAAACCCTGCAATGAAGACCACCGGCCCATAGTAATTCATCAGCTTGTCAGCCATGAGTTCGATCGATGGCTTGCGCTCGGCAATCTGAGCCATGAGCCGCACGGTCTGGTTCAGGAAGCTGTCCTCCCCGATTTTGGCGACTCTCACCTGCAGCGCACCATCTAGACTGAGCGTTCCGCCGATGACTTTCGAACCCGGCTCCTTTGATGCGGGCACCGATTCTCCAGTGAAGCTGGATTCATCCACGCTCGCCGACCCTTCGATCACTTCTCCGTCGAGGGGAATGCGCTCGCCGGGGCGCACGACAATCAACTCACCGACAGCCACGTCCTTAGTCAGGACGTCAACGTGCTGCCCGCCACGGAGGACCCTGGCACGGGGTGGTTGAAGGGAGAGGAGTTTTCTCACCGCTTCGGAAGCCTTCCTGCGGGTGTCCAGCTTGAAGTAGCCGAAGAACAGATGCAGCGACATAAGCCATGCGGACACCGGCAGAAAATTGGGCCAGCGAGAATCGTAAAGAGACAGGGTGCCGACGATGAACGAGCCCCACGCTCCCGCCGAGAGCAGCACGTTCGCATTGATGACGCGCTGGCCGAGTGCCATTAGGGTCTTCCTCAGGATCGGATATCCGACCCAGAACAGGACAAACACCGCCACAGCCAGGCTGAAGAGTGCCCGCGGATACGGAGGAAGTCCAAAGAGGTTGATGGGATCGACAATGAGGTCGATCAGGGAGACGACCATGCCGATCATGCCGCGCTGCTTGATAAGGCCAAACAGCGCTTCGTCAGTCGCATACTGCTGCACTTCGGTTGACGAGACACTGTAGCCGAGCTTCTCGACCGCCTCAGACAGCGCAGCGCGGCTCGTCTTCGAGGTGTCCGCCTCGACCAGGACAATCCCGTGCACTAGATTCACCAGCACGCTGTTGACGCCGGGATATCGTTTCAAGGCCTTCTCGACGCTCATCGTGCAGAAAGAGCACATCAGCCCCGAGACTTTCATTTGCACAGATTCATTTGGCATAGGAGCCCTCCACGTTTCAGACCAGGGAGGTAAACGCCCTGGCATAATAAACACTCACAATAAGAAGGACGGAACCGCTCACAACCTGAAGCGCCCGCCGCCATTGCGCGAGCCGCGTAAGCCGCACCACGGTTCCGGAGAAGACTCCGATCAGGAGAAATGGAAGGCCCCGGCCAATACCGAATGACAACGCCAGCAGCAGGCCGTAGAGCCTGTTTGCCTGTGCCGCTGACATCGTCAGCAGCAGAAGGAGCGGAGCGGCCGACGTGCCGAGGCTAAAAATAAACCCGTAAGCGAAAGCGCCCGCGAAGCCCGGGTTGCGAAGGGCTGCAAGTCTATCGACCGGAAGTTGTGGCCCGAAAAAGATCAGACCGGCAGCGAGAAGTGACACGACTGCCATGCTGAAGGTCCAGTACTTCCCGAAGGAGTCCGTCAGCACCGCCCCTAGATGGCCGGCGAGGGCTCCAAGGATGGCGAGATTGACGATGATCCCCGCGAAGAATGAGAAGGCGATTACAATACCGCGCCGCCGGCTTTGTGTTTCGGACGCTCCGGCCATACCGGCCATTCCCAGGCCCATGGGAAGGGTGCAGGGACACACTGCACTGGCGACCACGCCGGCAAAGAGCGCAATGACTGGAGCCCAGACAGAGCCGAGGGAAAGGGCAGAGCCATAGGAATGAAGAAAGCCTTCGAGCGTCATGGATCATTCTCCGAGACCGGCTCTCCGGTCTTGTATCCAAGCTGCCGAACAGCGGCCGCGATGCTGTCGGCCGTCACTTTTCCTTCGACGTATTGAACACGGGCGCGCCTGTCAGCGAGGCTCACGTCAATCCTGGTGACCCCATCCAAAGCTTGCAGGGCGCGCTTGACCGAAGCCACGCAGGAACCGCACGTCATCCCTTCGACGGAAAAACCCACGATCTTGAGCGTGGCGTTTGTTGAGGCCTGTGTCGTTGGCGTGAGCTCAGCCCGGAGGAGCGGACAGGCAAACACAAGACCGCCCGAGACCGCGAGCACGGATAGGATTACAGTGATTTTAAGATGTCTTCTTTTTCGTGGTTTCACGCTTCACCTCGCAACAGACTTTGTTGTTTTCCTGAGCGTGGAGGTCTGTGAGAACCGGGCACGCACCTTCCGACTGGCGGCATTTTTGGAGAGCATCCTTCAAAGCCGCCGATACTCGCTTGAGGTCTTTCATCTTCTCCTCAACTTCCTGAAGCCGCTTTTGGATGAGCCCCTGCACGTCCTTTTTGGCAATCTTTTGCTTCCCGTCCCTGTCGAGCAGCATGTGGATGTCTTCAAGCGTGAACCCCACGGCTTGGGCGGATCGGATGAACGCCAATTGCTCGACTGCTCGCTGGTCGTAAAGCCGATATCCCGCCTCGCTTCGTCCCTGGGGAATAAGTACTCCTTCACGCTCGTAGTACCTGAGGGCGGTCGTGGCCACGCCCGCGGTACGAGCGACCTGGCCAATATTCATAAGATTGCTTTTCATGTTCGCCATTGTCATACCTCCTAATCGTACACCTTACACTTAGATGTAAGGTCAATCATTATAACCTGAGCGGGGAATGGGAAGTTTTACAGATCGAAGAAGATCGAACGTACCGTGCCATTCTTGACGAACGCGGGAACGGGCCCTATACGTGGCAAGGAGGGCAATATACGACCACCAGCTTTGACGATCGCCGGTGGCAGGGAAACGTGGAAGCAAACCGGCAATGATCGGGAGGGCGAGTTTGAACTGGTCCTATCCGAAGATGGAACGCAGGCGAAGGGCATCTGGTGGTACACACGGGTTGGAAGCAAGAAGAACATCCCTCCACGCCAACACGGGGGCAGTTACTTGTGGAAACGGGTGTCCCCCTAAGGCTCCTAATTCCTGATGCGGATATGTCGTTCCCCCTGCGCGTGGATGGCGCCACTGCGAGTCAGTCATATTCTGGTTGTACGACTCACCGCGGCAGCGTAGATATTGTCGGCGCAGTTGTAGCGATCCTCACTATGGTCTCGTTGTGTATGTTTCCTATGCGGCGAGGCTGGCAGCACATTCTTAACCTATCTACATCACAGGCGACTGTTGCTTGGTACTTGGTAGAATTCACAGAGTTCGTTGCTGGTAAGATGTTAGTACGGTGGCCACAATGGGTCCCCACGCATGAGTCCGCACTTGACTAGAGATCTGAACTTGGTACAGACTGACCTATGCTGAGAGAATGGCTGAGTATAAAACTGTGTGATGATCTGGGAAGGAATGCACAGTCCATTGGGCTCATAGTCGTTTTCGTGCTCTGCCAAGTGGTCGGCACGATGTGCGCCCTGCCAGACGTTGCCAGTGCGGAACAGCCGGCATCGTTCACGGAAGACGTGATGGTTTGCCCGATGGATGGAAGTCTGATGTGCCCACCTTCAGCTATCTCATCTCCCGAACGGCAGGGAAAGCAGGGGTCCACCCTGCATGTTTATCACGCACCGCTTCTCTCGACTGCCTCGCTGGGTCTCCTGGAGCGGGGTATGCCGACGCTGGGCTCCTCGAGTAGTATAGTATCTGTAGTCCCTATCTCCATTAACTCCTCCTCGGTTCTTCGGATTTGATCCTACAGCTCCGTACATTCACTGCTTGGCTGGAAAGTTGAGCGGCCGGTAATTCACTACATCTTCCGTTGCACCTAGGTGCTGTTGCGACACGAGTAGGTCTTCGTCGCAATAGGTACCCTGTTGGTGGCTTCTCTTCCTTTGCACAAGGAAGGAACAAGACATGAGCGTTTTATTATCTATCGTGGCTTGTGTAGTGCTGCTCCTGGGCGGCTATTGGTGGACGCATATCCCCGTTCCTCTTGCCACAATTTCGGACCAACTTACGGCCATCGAGGAAGGGTTGTACCCGCAAGCCTACAATTATTTGAGCTCGTCCGCACAGGGCACCTTGTCCTTCAGGGAGTTCGTGACGCAGATAGAAGGGAATAGCGTCGTGAGGGAGAACTGTTCTAGCACCTTTCCGTCACGTAAGACGGTGGGTTCAACAGCCACAGTGAGCGGTATCCTGAAAGGATGCTCTGCCTTCACCAGCGAAGTCGACTACCGGTTGGTGAAGGAGGGCGATGAATGGAAGATTGATTGGTTTCACTGGGGAAGCGCGAGCCTGGTGAAAGAATAGGTCACGAAACCGATGGGATCTCTGTCTACACTGCGCCTCGTAAATATCGGGTTGCTCCTCTTCGGCCTCATCACGCTCCTGTGCATCATCGCCTATATCGGGCCCGCAAAGGTTTACGATGTCGGCGCCAACCTAGGCCCACTCTTTATCGGTCTGATGCTCATACCCTCGACCGTCATGTACATGCTGGATGGTTTGGGTTGGCGCTTGACGTTGGGACAATATCAAACGGCGGTGCCGTTTTTTCGACTCCTCATGGTGCGCACCGCGGGGGAGTTTCTAAACACCGCGACGCCCACGGCCAGTGTAGGAGGAGAACCACTTAAGGCAGCCCTTCTCAAGAGATTTTCGATTCCCATCGGCGAAGGCCTCGCTTCTGTCATTGTGGCCAAAACGACCATGACGCTGGCTCAGATCATGTACATCTTCCTCGGCCTTGCGCTATGGCTGTTCCTACTGGGGGACTCTCCGCAGTCACGGCCTCTGCCAGGCTGGACTATTGCTACCACGGCCGCTGCGCTTTTGTTCGGGACTGGCCTCTTTGTGGTGCTGCAACAGCGAGGGCTTTTCGCGGTCCTCTTCTCGATTGTGGATAAGTTTCCTTTCCGCATTGCGTATCTTGCCAGCCGACGTGAAGAGCTTCGCAGCCTGGATACGCTGGTTGCGGCCTTCTACAGTCATCGTCGAGCGCTGTTTGCCTTGTCCGCCGTCACGTTTTTCGGTGGATGGTTGATGGAAGCGGCAGAGGTGTATGTGATGCTCCGATATCTCGGGGAACCCATCGATGTGGCGACGGCAATCTCAATTGATGCCCTATGCACCCTCATTAAGGGGGGAACCTTTTTCATCCCTGGAAGCGTCGGTGTGCAGGAAGGGGGCATTGTCTTGCTGCTCAAAGCGTTTGGCTACAGTGACGTGGCCGGGATTTCCTTCGCTTTGCTTCGCCGGCTGAGGGAATTGGTCTGGATGGCAGTCGGCGTGGCGTGCTTTGCAGTGTTGAGCCGCGGCGTCGCCGCAAGGGAGCGTTGAAATGCCTGATGCCATGGTTGTGAGAGACGTTCAGCGTGACGGCGTAGTGCTTCGTCGGGAGATGAGCGTCGGTCACGTGCATCGGCTTCTAGTCCGTGGTTGCATTCGTGTTCATCAATATGAGGTGACGCCTTAGACGAACAAGGGACAGGGTATGTGAGAGAGCCTGCTCGTCTTCCAAGGAGACCGCTAATTGCGAGAAGAAGGTCCTGCAACCTCATCAAAAGAGAGGTAACGTTATGGATAACCGACGCATCATTCAGATAGTTCCTGTCCATGGATGGAGCGCAGTGTACGCGATTCGTCCCGATCGGAATGATGGCGATCCGGTATGGATCGGTCGTTTAGCCTGTTGGGCTCTCGTGCAACAGGGGCAAGATCGGTATGTAGTCGGTATTGATTCGACCTTATCGTTCTGCGACCAAGGTGATAATTTTCTCGGCTATGCTCCCCCTGGGAAGATTTGTACGACATGGACAGACAAGGCGCGGTCATTTTTGGAAAAGCCAACCGCGAGGACTGGCCTTCTGCGAGACGAGGTCGGGAAACCTTCTCCGTAGCACGAGGAAAGACATTATGGTTACGACACAAATCTCGAAGGGTGTTTCTAGGGCGCTGACCGAGAGAAAGGTGAAGACCATGTGTATTATGCGGATAATCGTTGCGGCACTGTTGACCGTGGCTCTGAGTGCCTGTACGCCAAAGGCGACTTCCCAGTTATTGGCTGCGCCATCGATCGCGAGGGAAGGCGCGAAAGTGGAGAACGAGAGAGGGATTATCGCCTATCAAGAGGGTCACATGGACCAAGCACGGCAACATTTTGAGGCCGCGATTACAGTTGAGCCTGATTTAGCGGAGGCACATTACAACCTTGGCATGACGTTGTACCGTTTAGGGATGGTCGGCGACGGAGATCACCATTTCATCGAAGCGGCCAACTTAGCCCCTGGTCACAAAATCATTTGGGACGCCCCACCACTTCGAAATGCGGCACCCGGCGACAAGGATCTAATCCGGGCGGGCTCCGATGGGCATATGCACAGCCATTAGAGCTTGTCATCTGGCTATGGTGTTGGGCCACGTTTTGCTTTGGATCAACCTCGTGCTCGTGAGTGATGAGTCACAGCAGGACGGTGTGTCCGAAATGGGGAATGCTCGACCCTGTATGAAGGAGAGGGCCTATGATTATTCAACCGATTGATGTGTTCCTGGTCGTATGGTTCATCCTCGTCGGACTCTCCACGGCGTATGTCGCGTTCGATCAGTTCCGGAACAATCCGGAGCCCGCTGTCATGAAGTGGGGCTTCATCCTGGTGACGCTTTACATGGGGCCGTTCGGCTTGTTGCTGTATGTCTTAACCGATAAAGAGCCGCATCCCGGAGAACACGAGGAATTTACGAAACCCCTCTGGAAGCAAGGAGTCGGCAGCACGATCCATTGTGTGGCCGGCGATGCGACCGGCATCATCCTGGCTGCGGCGATCACGGCGATTTTAGGGCTTCCCATGGGGGTGGACCTGATCATCGAGTATGCCGCCGGCTTCACCTTCGGTCTGTTTATCTTTCAGTCGCTCTTTATGCAGAGCATGCTGGGGGGCTCGTATTGGGACAACGTGCGCAAGACGGTTGTCCCCGAGCTCATCAGCATGAATGCGATGATGGCCGGGATGGCCCCGGTCATGACTCTCTTGATGATGGGCCGTGATATGCGGGCTATGCAGCCGACGGAGCTCCTCTTTTGGGGTGTCATGTCGCTTGGCGTCATGGCGGGCTTTGCCTTAGCCTATCCGTTTAATGTGTGGCTCGTCGCGACCAAGCTGAAGCATGGCTTAATGACTGAACGGCGCGCAGGGACCAAGTTTGATGTACCGCAGCGTGAGGAATCGCCCGGTCAGGAAGGCCATGGCCAGGGTGAAGGACATCAAATCCATCGCCGGGCACCGGCGCCAGATCATCGGCAGGGCCATGGTGACCATAACAGATCGCACCATGCGTCGGACGGACATCAAATGGAAATCCAGGCGACTTTCCCGCAAATCGCCTCCCTTGTGGGTGTGACGACGTTAATGCTCGTGGTCGGCATCGTAACACCTGGGTTCGTGGTCAACTTATCGCTCAGCGCGCAGGACGTGGGCGGTCTGATCATGCCACCGGGCATGATCATGGGTTTCGATACGCCAGCGGCGGCTATGCGCGACATGGGAGCCATTCATCCACGGCACGTGTCCCATACCGCAGCAATCGCCGATCGAGGCGATCAAGTACTGCAGCCTCGCATCCAGAATGGAGTAAAGGTATTCGAACTCGAGGCATCCGTGATCCGGTGGCACATCCTCGACGATGTCTATGTCGAGGCCTATGCCTATAACCGACAGGTCCCGGGCCCTCGCCTCCAGATCACCGAAGGGGACAGGGTCCGGATCAACTTCCATAATGCCTTGGCCGAATCGACGACGGTGCATTGGCATGGGTTGGTCGTCCCAAACAACATGGATGGCCCGGCGGAGGTGACGCAGCATCCGGTCAAGCCGGGTGAAAGCTACACCTACGAATTCACCGTGGGGCAAGCAGGTACCTACTTCTACCATTCGCACGATCACCCCGATCGCCAACAGGGACTCGGGCTGTATGGGGCGCTACTGATCGCACCTCGCGACCGCACGAGGGAGTCCCGAGTGGACCACGATGTCACGATTCAATTGCAAGAGTGGCTCAAGCGCGAATGGCTGACCTACCCCGCCATGCTGATGGAGGGAGGCCTTCCGAACTATTTCACGATTAATGGCAAGGCCTATCCATCAACCGATGTCATCCGGATGAAGGTGGGCGAGACGGTGAAGCTCCGTTTTATCGGCAGCAGCAATAACTTTATCCACCCGATGCATGTGCATGGAGGTCCATTTGAGGTCGTCGCATTGGACGGGGAGGAGCTGGCGGAACATGCCCGGTATCGAGCCGACACGATCAATGTCGGCCCCGGGCAGCGTTACGATGTCATTTGGACAGCGCGTCGTCCTGGTAAATGGTTGCTGCACTGCCATATTCCTCACCACACCACCAATAATAATGTGGAGAGACAGGGAGGTGGCGGGCTAACCATGATCATTGAAGTGACAGGGACTGAAGGATGACACCCATAAGACCCAACGCGATTTCGAGGCGTGCGCTTCTCAAAAGCGTCGGCGCCGTGGGGTTACTCGCCGCGACAGGACAGGCGCTACCTGCTTGCACTAGGGCGAGGGCGGTCTCCAATCGCCTGACGCAGGCTCCCCTAGGAGGAGACCTCATCGATCTCGTCATCAGCGAGCAGGTCTTCGAAGTGAATGGCCGGACTGGGACGGCCGTCACGATCAATGGCGCCGTACCAGGTCCGATCATCCGCCTGAAAGAGGGGCAACAAGCGACGCTACGCGTGACGAACCGGTTGCAGGAAGTGACCTCGATTCACTGGCACGGGTTGCTGCTGCCGCCCGAGATGGATGGCGTGCCCGGAGTCAGCTTCGCCGGCATCGAGCCAGCCACCACCTTTACATACCAGTTCCCGGTGCGCCAGAGCGGCACCTATTGGTGTCATAGTCACTCCGGTGGTCAAGAGCTCCTGGGCATGTATGCGCCCATGATCATCGACCCCGTCGAGCCGGAGCCGTTTCAGTACCAGCGGGACTATGTGGTAATGCTCTCGGATTGGAGCTTCGAATCACCGCACACCTTACTGTCAAATCTTAAAAAACAGGCCGGATACTACAACTTCCAGAGGCGGACGGCGGGCGAATTTTTCAGCGATGTCGGAAGACAAGGGTTCTGGGCCACGGTACAAAATTACCTGATGTGGGACGGGATGCGAATGGATCCGACGGATTTTGCGGACCTGACCGGGTCAACCCTGACGTATTTGATGAATGGCAGGTCGCCCGAAAGCAACTGGACAGCGCTGTTTCGTCCCAGCGAACGAGTCCGCCTCCGGTTCATCGATGCCGCGGCGATGACCTTCTTCGACGTACGCATCCCGGGGCTTCAGATGACGGTCGTGCAGGCCGATGGGCAATTAGTGCAGCCCGTGGCGGTGGACGAATTTCGCATCGGTCCGGCGGAGACCTATGACGTGATCGTTGAACCGACCGGCGATCGACCCTATACCATTTTTGCCGAAACGATGGATCGAAGCGGCTATGCCCGCGGCACGTTGGCAACCCATTCCAGTGCGAGTGCCGCGGTTCCTGAGCGGCGGAAAAGGCCACTTCGCACCATGGCCGATATGGGTATGGCGATGGATCACGGAGACATGTCGGACATGCGCGGCGGGAACATGGATATGCCGGCTGGCGCGATGCCCTCTCCGGATAGCCCGAGGGGTGAGGCTATGGCGCATGGCCCGGTCATGCACGGCATGACCCCCTCACAGGGCAACTCACACACGGGGACCATACATCAGCGATATTCGGAGATACCAGGTATGGAACCAGTCAAACACAGCTCCGACGATCATGGGACCGGCAATCAGATGGTCGCCGAATATTCGCAGAACCGAATGGGGGAACCAGGGAGAGGACTGGAAGACAGTGCGCGGCGGGTGCTGCTTTACACCGATTTGAAAAGCCTGGAGCCCTATCCGGACCAACGGGAGCCGGAGCGCGAGATTGAGCTCCACCTCACGGGCCAGATGGAGCGCTACATGTGGTCCTTCGACGGCAAGAAGTACTCGGACGCCAAAGAGCCGATTCGCTTTCGCTACGGCGAGCGGGTGCGCTTGACCTTCGTAAACGATACGATGATGGAGCATCCGCTCCATCTGCATGGGATGTGGATGCACCTTGAGAACGGCGCCGGCGCGCATTTGCCTCGGAAACATACCGTCATTATGAAGCCGGCAGAAAGATTATCCGTTGCCATCAGCGCAGACGCGCTCGGCCGCTGGGCGTTCCACTGCCATCTGCAGCTCCATATGGAAGCCGGGATGTTCCGAGTCGTTGAAGTGTCCGAGAAGTAGTGGGGATTCCCGTCGTGAAAGACGCTCTTCGCCTGTATGTTGCGGCTATTGCCCTTGGCACCCTCACTGCTGGACCTACTGCCAGTGTGACCTTCGGGGACGAATTGCCATCAAACATGCCAGGTGTCGGGATGTCGGCTATAACCGACATTCCCACCATACAGGCCGTGGCTCTGTTCGGATCGCAAGGCCAGGATCCATCCTCCAACCACCCAATGAGGCCCGACACGACGTTGCCGAATCTGTCACCACAATATGGATGGCCGAGTCCAGTCGACGATGCGGAGAAGCGCACGATGCTCTTGGTCGATGTGCTTGAGTATCGACCAAAGACGGGGAGTACGGGGAGTCAAAGCGATTACCGATGGGACATGGAAGGGTGGTATGGCGGGGACTACAACCGAGTGTGGTTCAAAACGGAAGGACAACGCAATACGGCCTTCAAGGCAGACTACGACGTGGACTTTCAACTGCTGTATGGCCGATTTATCCAAAAATATTACGATTTTCAGATCGGTGGCCGCGTGGAAACGCAGACCTTTCGTGGAGGGAATGTCACCCGAGGGTTAGCGGTGATCGGGATAGAGGGATTGGTTCCTTATAGCTATCAAATAGAACCCTCTGTGTTCATCGATCAGAACGGAGCAGTGTCAGCGCGTTTAGCAGCCACGAAGGATCTGTTCATGACACAGCGGCTGATCCTTCAGCTTCGTTTCGAGACCAACGCGGCCATCCAACGGGTCGAAGAATTTACGACGGGATCCGGGCTCAATAATGTCGAATTCGGAGTCCGGCTACGGTATGACCTCAGACGCGGATTTTCGCCCTACATCGGCGTATCTTTGGACAGAAGCTTCGGCGAAACGGCGACGCTCGTCCGTCAAGAAGGCGGCTCTCCCAGCCAAGTGCGACTGGCCATGGGCGTCCGTATGTGGTTTTAACCTCTGAGTCCAGGAACGTTGTCTCCAAGACCGGCAAGGACGGCCATGGTGCCCCATCACCGTATTATGAAACGTGATCGAGTGGGCCGACATGGGCCGGGGATACGGTGCCCTCTGGACGCGGGATGAGCCGATGAACCGTTCCGTCAACAAGATGATCTTGGTGGTAGATGATGACCCAGACATTCGTCAGGCTGTCACAGATCTACTCGAATCGCGGGGATATACGGTCCATAGTGTCGGAACTGGGTGGGAGGCATTGGCACGTGTGACGACGTTGACGTTCGCAGCGGTCATCCTTGATGTGCAGTTGCCGGACCAGGATGGAACAGAGGTGTTCACGTTGCTTAAACAAAACGATTCCAATGTGCCGATTATTGTCCTCACGGGGACAGATAATGAAGACGCCAGGGTGGTGGACCTTCGTCATCAGGCGTTCGCTCTCCTGCAGAAACCCTATGCTCGCCAAGAACTCTTGGACGTCCTGGCGCAGGCAATAAGTAGCTCATGACAGACCCGTTAGATAAAGTGTATAGCTCAAGACTTCATCTGACAGCCAGCGAGTCTTCACCGGGTTAGGCCGCCAAGATTTTTTCCTTCGCCAACGGCACACTATCAATAAATGTCTGCATCGGTGTCTTCCCAAAACACCACCGGCCTTGATGGGGCCGTTGGTTGTTGTAGTCCGCCAACCACGCGTCGAGATCAGTCTGCAACTCCTCCAGGGTCCGATAGATCTTCTTCCGGAAGGCCACGCGATACAACTCGTTCAGCATGGTCTTGTGGAATCGCTCGCAGATCCCGTTCGTCTGGGGATGCCGGGTCTTCGTGCGGGTATGATCAATGTTCTCGACCGCGAGATACAGTTCATACTCGTGTCGTTCGGGTGCCCCGCAGTACTCCGTGCCGCGATCCGTGAGCACTCGATTCAGGGGGATTTCGTGATGCTCGAAGAACGGCAGCACTCGGTCATTCAGCAACTCGGCGGCAGTCAGCGGCGTTTTCCGCTCATACAGCTTGGCAAATCCGACTTTGCTGTAGGTATCGATGAAGGTCTGCTGATAGATCCGCCCGACGCCCTTGAGCGTTCCGACGTAGAAGGTGTCCTGCGCACCACAATATCCGGGGCATTCACTCTCAAACTCGCCATGCGCTTCTTTGTCGGCCTTCGCCTTCTCCAAGGCCACCACCTGCGCCTCCGTTAAGACGAGGCCCTCTTGAGCGACCTTGGCCTCCAAGGCCTTGAGCCGTTTCCGCATGGTCTCCAGATCATGCCGGAGCCAAATGCATCGGACGCCTGCGGGGGAGATCGTCAGGGCCCGTTTGCGGAGTTCGTTCGCCACGCGTAGTTGGCCCCAGGCGGGTTGCTCAATCGCCATGTGCACGATGGCCTGCTCCACCTCGGGAGCGACCCGATTCTTCAGGAGCGGCTTCTGCCGGGAGATCTCCTGCAGCGCGGCTTCGCCGCCCGTGTCGTAGAGTTCCTTGAAACGGTAGAAGCTATCCCGGCTATAGCCCATCACCTGACAGGCCTTGGAGACATTGCCCAGGTGTTTCGCCAATTCCAACACGCCCACCTTGGTTTTGATGATCTTCTGTTCCGTCGTCATGGTCCTCACTCCTTCCGTGAAGGCGAGGACTCTACCGGACTGTCAGATTAAGTTCTAGCTTTCACACCTAAATATTTAGTGAAGAGCAACCATGGTGATTGGAATGTTTATCTCGCACAATAAACCTATGGCTTTTCCTGAGCCAAGTCAGTTTCGCTTTTCACTATTAACTGGAGCAGTACACTAGAACTAATGAAATGACCCCACCGATCCTGACCGCCGCCCCTCAGCAACATTCCGGCCAAAAGCGGAAGAATGACGGGCCGACCATCATGAGTCTCCTCCTTTAAATGGAACACGGGCGATCCACTCAAACCATCATAGTCGTTGAATTCGGCGGTATCAGAAAATTGTAATTTGTGAGAATAATCGTCTGTGCCTGCTCCAACATACTGTGCAAATATCCGTTGTCTTTTATATCTGATCTTATAGTCTTCATAATCTATCGATCTGCTCTCTGAGGGATACCCAACAATTAATAGATTAGCGCCAGCATTCAGCACCTCGGCAAGACTCATCCCGTGTACAATATCTTGAGCCACTAGAGGAACATCGCCACTATTGGCAAGTGCCTCCAAATCCACGCGTAGCACAAAGAGATCTGCATAATCTTCAAAGTCTCGCTTCGTAATCCTTAAAGCCTGATTAAAGGGGATGGATTGGCGCGAATGATCGGACGGGAAAATTCGTATATTCTCAGACGTTCCACCCATATTAGTGATCAGATGGGCGGCCGTCGCCCAATAGTAGTTTTTTGAGGTCGCCAGCAAAACTGACGACCCTTTGCCCCAGTACGTACAATTATCATCACCTTGTTCAAAAATGACAGGTCGACACGCTTGTTCGAACATTTCACCATCCCCCATCTGAACACTCCCAAAAGTGCCAATCAATGCGCCACTTAAACTTTCCGAAGCGTCGTACGATGTTTTCCCCACGTTGCAAACGCCCGCGGCGGGCACTCAGTATAGCCCAAGCCACTTTTTGAAGGCCTTCCACGCCACGTCGATCCAGTTGGACTGCTGGTCCGTCCCTTCCATCTGTTGTGACGGCAGCTCTGCCGCGCGAAGGTCATTCTGGCGATTCGCCTCAGCAAAATACGCATCCCTCTTCCGCTGGTCCAGTCTACGTCCGTATTCAATCTGTTGCTTGGTCATCGATCCGGCCCACACCACCTGGCCATTGCAAATCCAATAATGCGACCGGCAGGGAAAGCTCCAATTCCCAATAGAGGGGTGAAGTGTTACGGCCCCACAGACGACTTGTAAGGCCCACTCCGTCGGGCCAAGGGGCGTAACCACTTCCTTGCCACAGCCACAGCAGCAGCGATGAGTGACGGTTCGATACTGCTGTGAAATATAAATGACACCGTCTTCCAATTGCTCGGGTATGAACTCCACAAATTCTGGCCGGAGAATCGTCTGTCTCATGCCGTGCCTGTTTCGTCGCGAGTAAGCTGGTGCGCATTGATCGCGTAAACGGACTGGTGTTCCTGATAACAGTCCTGATAGAAACCGCAAAACTTCTTCCATTTTAAGACGGCCAGCGCGGCGTTCAGTGCATTCATGTCGGCGACCTGAATGTTCGTGCCATACAGGTCATCGGCAACAGGGCCTTCGAGCGAGACGTGACGCGCAAAGTGATCTCGCTTTCCAGGCGTGCTGAGTGTGACCCGGCAGGCCCCGACAAGGCTTGCCTGATCTTCGATCAGCTCAAGCTCCATGCCGACATCAATGAACGGCGTATCTCCAGACTTCAGAAACTCCGAAATCAGCTTTCGGACTGCCGGGCGATCTACACATACGAAAACGAAATCGAAGTTCGCAAGGTGACCAATGGTCTCATCACTGATGAACTCGGGGTGCGGAATGACGCCTCGGCGCATCCGGCCGTAAAGCCTCGTGTAATGTTCGACCTTCGAAAGATTCCTCCGCAGGTCATCCAGCGATGCTGCGCCCGGTGAGCGGAAGGCGTTGTGCTGGAGGTATCGGTCGCCGTCGAACAGATGGATTTCACGCACAGGCGTTTTGGCGACAAGGTCAAGCACATACGCGCCAGAGCCGCCGAGTCCGACGATGGCGATCTTCTTCATGGCGAGTTTGACGGAGACGGGCACGATGCCCGCGCGGCTCGTTGCAGAATCGGTATAAAGAAAAACGGAATCTTCCTCGGTTGCCTCAATGGGCCGAAAGGTCCGGGCCGTGATGGCGGGGTCATCCGGCTTTAGAGACCGGGCGGGGTTGGAGAGGATTTCGTCGTACTGCGTAATCTTGGAGTAGTAGTCCAGGTAGTCGGCCTTTGCTGAGAAGCGAAAGTCAACCACCACGCCGTCGCACAAAGTCTGCCTCCCCGGCTGCGAGCCAAGCGCCGTAATCGGTGCGCCAGTCGCATGGCAAGGTTGTTCACCTGCAAACCACACCTGATGGTCTTGTGGCTTCTGCGTGATGTCGTCGCTTAGTGCGAGGTCGGTGACGACGGTGCCTAGGGCCACCATCTTTCCGGACGTGACGTAAGGAACGGAGCGGACAATGAGAAACCCGCTCCGAACCTCGATCTCATACCCTTCGTCTTGCAGCCGCTTAAGGTCGTGACTACGAGCGATCAGTCTTGCGGACATTGAGAATTATCCCCTCGTGAACTTTCACTTCCTGACCCTCAACCAAAGACCCTTCCTTGCCGTGAGGATTGGAATAGGTGACCGTGAAGGAGACCGTTTCAGAGGGCTGCTCGCCAGGATATGCCAGATGTACAGCCTCAATGTATGTGAGCTTGTGGTCCGTGATGGTGCGGCGGCGCCCGTTTACGACGATTGTGAAGGACTGGTGGTGGCCGGGGATATCTGCCGGTTGACTTGATTTTTCCTGTGTCATTTGCGATTACCTCTCTGAAAAAGTTGATGGTTGAGAATTGGTTTTACCCGCGCGGCGGGTTCGGGTCGCCGCCGTGGCTGTCGCTGCTGCCAATTCGACCCTTGAGGTCATGAATTCGCAGCTCTGTGCCCTGATTGCGACTGATCTCACGGGCCTGATCGACGGCTTCACACTTCGTTTCATGATGGCTGCTGGCTCGTTCACCGCCGCCCCGCTTCACATCCCAGCCGCCCTGGGGGTTATGGACGACGTGGTGGGTTTCAGGACCTTTTCTTGGCTTCATTGACTAATCCCCTTTCTAATGTTGTGAACAGAAAGTATCGCTACTCCGAACTTCATCGTAACGATTCTTCTTTCGCTAGTCAAGTACTTGCTGTATCATTACTCAGAACTATGGAGGCTACGTAGTGACGACGTCTCTTGGCAATAAAATCAGGGCTTTGCGGAAACAGAACGGTTACACACTGGAGAAACTGGCGGAGTTGACCGAATCTAGCAAGAGCTACATATGGGAGCTGGAGAACAAGGAGCCGCCGCGTCCGTCGGCTGAGAAGGTCGCCAAGATCGCAATCGTTTTGGGCGTCACCACTGATTATCTGGTCAGTGCGACAAAAACGGCTCCCAGCGAGGATGTTCTAGATCAAGCGTTTTTTCGGGAGTATCAGGATTTGGACGAATCGACCAAGGAGAAGCTGCGTAAGCTTGTGAAGGTATGGGGCAAGAAAGAGTGATCGAGGCGCGTCTACCGACGCGCTGGGCTACAGACATATGTGCCGTTCTTACCACCGTTTACGGTCCTAATCACTTTCCGATTTCGGTTGCCGAAGTGGCGCTGGATCTTTCCAAGCATTGGTTTCCTGATGACCCTCTATCGTTAGTGCACGGGGAAAACTTGCCCGGTTTCGATGGCGCGCTCTTGCCTGCACCGCACGGCAATAAGGGCTGGGGGATTCTCTACAACAACGGGATCAAGTCCAAGGGCAGGATCAACTTCACCCTTGCGCATGAGTTCGGCCATTACCTGATTCACCGTCTCGCATTTCCCAATGGTATGCGTTGCAGTCAACAAGATGTCGTCAGATGGGATCCGGAATATAAACAAATCGAGTCCGATGCAAATACTTTTGCAGCATATGTGTTAATGCCTTTTGACGATTATCGCCGGCAGATCAACGCGCAGGCTATGGTGACATTTGACATGCTGAGTCACTGCGCGGAGCGTTATGAAGTCTCGCTGGTAGCCGCAACACTCCGCTGGCTTCTCTACACCGAAAAACGGGCGGTGTTGGTTGTATCCCGCGATGGATTCATACTCTGGGCACGCTCAAGTAAGACTGCGTACAAGTCGGGCGTTTACATCAAGACTTCGGGCCGGGTCATTTCCGTCCCTGACAGTTCGGTAGCTGCCCGCCCCAACGGTTTCGCGGATGCACGTTTGGGCGTAAATCATCCTGCCGGCATCTGGTTTACTGAACCTTGCCACGAGATGAGCATCGTTTCGGAGAACTACGATTTCACGCTCTCCCTGATCCAGCTCCCGCCGACGGGCGAATACCAAATCTTTGACGACAATGACGACGATGAGGGTGGCGAAACACTGGTGGATAAGATCAGGCGTATTCATAGCGTATGATGCGCACAACTTTTGGTTGCAAGAGCAAGCTCAACGCACTGTGCTGAGTTCCCCTTGCCTAATAAGCACTACCTCTCGCCTAATCACACTACATTCCCTACATCAGCGCCTCTTTACCATCACCAGCACACACTATCGACGCTCAGTCATTTCATTAAGTAATCACCCTGTGGTCATTTTTGTGCCATAAATCTTGTGGAACCTCGAGATGCAATGTACACAGCATAAACTATAGAGAACTCATCAATGCCCACCGAGGGTGACGCGGCCACGGCCTCATGACCGAGCTGTTTAAGATGCTGAACAAGCCTAGATCCAATGAGTCCCGTTCCGCCGACTATGACAACTTTCATTTCGCCCCACGCTTCCCGTCCTGGCTGGACGTCAAGAGTACACGTTTATTGCTCTAAGGGTCTCTTCACTTCACTGGGACCACGGCAGGAGCCCCTTCGGACTTCACCATGAACACCACGAATGATGCTGGTTCGGTACTACTCGCGTTGCGGCTGACGAGGTGAGTATCGTTCGGCGTCTCGTAAAAAGTCTGACCGGCTCTCAATGTCACCGGAGTGGCATCCTGACCTGCATCTGAACAGATCATCCATAAAATTCAATGGCTTAACATAGTGATGAGCCAATTACATTTCAGAAAAGGCTCATATCTTAGTCAAAACTGAGCCGATTAGATGTTATAATCGGCTCATGCGTTACAACTGGCAACGTTCAGACTGGCCCCAGTTTAGATACCACCTCAAGGACATTGAGGATCTGCTGCTTTCCTTCGCGGAAAAAGAAGGCCATGTCAGCGGCATTCTCAAGGCCTTGCCCGAAGACACTCAGACAGAAACCATTATCGACATGATGGTGGCCGAGGCCATCAAGACCTCAGAAATCGAAGGTGAATATCTAAGCCGCAGTGATGTGATGTCGTCTATTAAGAATAATTTGGGGCTGAATCAACACCCGGAACGAATTACGGACACAAAAGCGCAGGGTGCCGCGGAGCTGATGATCGATGTACGCAAGAGTGTTTCAGAAACCCTGACTGAAGAAAAACTGTTTTCATGGCACACCATGATCATGAAAGGAAATACGAAGCACGAGATCGGCGGCTGGCGTACCCATGAGGAACCCATGCAGGTCGTGTCGGGAGCGATCGGAAACTGGAAGGTGCATTTTGAAGCGCCTCCTTCCGCGCGAGTGCCTCAGAACATGACGCAGTTTATCCAGTGGTTTAATGACACTCGGCCGGGAGGCCCCAGGGAAATCAGAAAGTCTCCCGTGCGATCTGCTATCGCCCATCTATATTTTGAAACCATTCACCCCTTTGAGGACGGGAATGGAAGAATCGGACGGGCCCTTTCCGAAAAAGTGCTATCACAAGGCGTGGGACGCCCGATTCTTCTCAGTTTGTCAAAGACCATTGAAACCGGTAAACACGCCTACTATGACGCGTTGAAAGCAGCACAGACATCACTCGACATTACCCTTTGGATTCATTACTTCGTCTCGATGATTCTGGATGCACAAACGGAAGCCGGGGAGCAGATCGATTTTACGCTGAAGAAAACAAAGTTTTTTGCCCGATTTCAGCATCAGCTCAATGATCGCCAGCATCGCGTCATCCGCCGGATGCTGGAGGAAGGTCTCAAAGGTTTTGAGGGTGGGATGAGCCCCAAAAAATATATCGTCATCACAGGCACCTCGAAACCAACAGCGACCAGGGATTTGCAGGAGTTGGTCGAGAAAGGGGCGTTGATTGCTTTGGGAGCTGGGCGAGGTAGAAACTATCAAATCAACCTTTAACGATCGCGTTTCTTAAAAGACTCAGAGCTCGGAAACCCGTCACGCTACCGGAACTGTCCAACATGGAACCCGCTCCTCGCCAGACCCCGCGCCGCCACAAGCGCACGCGGGACCACGCCGCCCGAGCATAATGACCGCCTTCCTTTCCAGCCCGGCCTGATCAACCCACGGCCAAACCGCCCGCCATGCTTTGCATGCGGCCGGTCCGGCTTTACTCGCTCCGCTCCCCGAGCCAGTAGTCTCGGCCTCCCGGAGCCTTGGGAAAGCCGCAGCCGCAGCGGAAGATCCACACCGCGACAGGTCAGCACGTCTCGCACGTGAAAAGAGCCGTCCTATTCATCACGCCACTTTCTGATCGTCATTTGTAGGCCAATTCTGTGAACCGTTTCTACGCCGCATTTGCCTCAACCGGCCTTTCCTCGCGCTGCGCCTGTCTTGAATTGAATTGCTTTGTCATGCCGTCGCCGAGGCCTGCCGCGCTCCGGCTCCCTGACGCACCACCCGCGCCAGCAAAAGCCTGTCACGTTCGCCGCTGTTTCCAGTCCGCCTGTGCTTCTCCGTCAGCCCCCGGCTTATCACCTCCCGTTGGCCTGCACTGGCTCTCCACCCTCTGCGAGAGAGCCAGTGAGTTCAACAAAAAAGGAGGTTTTAATATGACAAGCCAATCACCCAAACAAGATATCTACGGCCGCGTCACAGCGCGGATTCTCGCCGACCTTGAGAAAGGCGTGCGGCCCTGGATCAAACCTTGGTCCGTCGAACACGCCGCCGGCCGCATTACTCGGCCGCTCCGCCACAACGGCATTCCCTACCGTGGCGTCAATGTTCTTCTTCTCTGGGGCGAGTCCCTTGAAAAGGGCTACGCCGCCCCGCTCTGGATGACCTACAAGCAGTCACAGGAACTCGGTGCACAAGTCCGCAAGGGCG
>Ga0268299_1001639_pt1 | contig 35773 bp, 45 predicted proteins | sample NOBtaG_FD_193484 | JGI IMG/M metagenome (GOLD analysis project Ga0268299, IMG submission 193484) | Activated sludge microbial communities from bioreactor in Nijmegen, Gelderland, Netherland - NOB reactor | ecosystem: Engineered > Bioreactor > Aerobic > Activated sludge | place: Netherlands... | reverse complement strand
ATCATGAAGACGTACAAACGCCAAAAAGAGACCCCAGCTATCTTGGCTGGTCGTATTAAGCAACGTCGAAAGGAAGAACAACAGGCTAGGGCAGATAGTGCCCTCACGATGACGGAGGTCGCTAAGACCCTTGGTATTCATCGCGACACGCTTAAACGTTGGATTAAAGAAGGAAAAATTCCAGATGCCCGACGAAACTCCAGAAACTCCTATCGCATGTTCACGCAGGATGACGTAGACAAAATAAAGATCCTGATGCAACAGCGAAAAGGTATGACCGTCAGTGATGAGAGGGATGGAAAAGGTTAGGCAACGGGATGTTCAACGGACCCACGAGGGAGGCGAGTCATGATCATAGCACCCCATAATCAACGTGGAGGAGTCGGTAAGACTACGACGTCCGTTCACATCGCGCATGCCGCGGCCTTATACGGAAAGCGCGTCCTCCTGGTTGACAGCGATCCTCAAGGGTCGTTGAGAAATATCCTGAAGATCCAGCACGACTCCACGCTGCACGACCTCCTCGATAATGGGTTTAAGCTTGAAGAGGTGATTGTCAAAGGCGTGCGTACCGGGCCAGAAAAAGGAACGTTGGATGTGATCATTAGTGATAAAGCCTTGACTGAAACCGAAACAAAATTGATCCAGTCAGGGAATCGTGCGGAAACTGTCGGTAAACTGCGCGAAGCCCTCGCTCCCGTCAAGGATATGCACTACGATTTGATCCTCATCGACAGCCCACCTGGCCTGTCTCCGATTCTGCAATCCGTGTATCACACGGTCGATAGTCTCCTAGTTCCTATCGCGATGGATTACATGTCCTTTGTCGGATCCCATCAGGTCATCGAGAGTCTCAGCCTCTTGAAGCAGGACTATGACATCCGTGCCACCATTGCCGGCATTTTGCCTGTTGCTGTAGATCATCGTCTGGCCGTAACGGATTCGACGCTCACGAGTATTAAGAATAAGTATGAAAAATACTATCCGATCTTCCCACCTATTCGTATCGACGCGACGATTGCCAAATCGGGCATGCGGGGCCAGACGCTGTATGATCGCCTCGCACTTCCGGTGGAGCGCTTAACACCGGATCATCGTGCCGCTTGGGATTACTACCAAGTGATGAAGCTGTTGATCGAGGGTCAGCATTCGCCGGGAATCCTCAAGCAACCGGATGCTTAACGACGAGGAGGAGGAGATAGCAGTATGAAACCTAAGTCACGAGATCGGGAGCCGGTCGACATCGGTGATTCACTTCCTGACGCGCATTATCAGTCCTTATCTCCGGTCGCCAATGATCGCCGCCGTGAGGAAGAAGCCAAGAGTATGCGCAACGTCTTTGGCGCAGGAACAAACGAACGAATCACGGAAGTTTCACTCGATCGAGTCGATGCCAGTCCCTATCAGCCTCGCATTGGGATAGACGAGGAGGCACTCAATGAATTGAAGGAGTCGATACGTGAGCGCGGCGTCATCAATCCTATTCTGGTTCGTACCACCACGAATGGACGGTACGAACTTATTGCCGGGGCACGTCGGGCTGAAGCCAGCCGGGCACTTGGCCGGGCCACGATTCCGGCAATCGTGCGCAATTACTCAGACCAAGACGCTGAATATCTTGCGCTCATCGATAACATACATCGGCAGGACCTCGGCGTCCTTGAACAAGCACGATCCTTTGCTCGATTGATCGACCGGCATAGCCTAACCCATGAGGACCTTGCCAAGCAGCTGAAATGTTCGCGCGCGCGGATTACACGGATGCTGAAAGTGTTGGATCTCTCTCAGGAGGTTCAAGATCTCCTCTATGCACCTGGGCATGAATTTGGAGCCTTACATGGGGAACTCTTGGCTAGTGTGAAATCGTCGGAGAAGTGCCTTCGCCTTGCCCAACGGGTCGTGCAGGAGAAGTGGAGTACACGCCGCCTCGAAGAGGAAATCAATCGTAAGCCCCGCGTGCATAAAGGGTATGAATCTGTTGTCTACGAAGAGCGGCCTGATGGCTTTAACTTGCGCATCAGTTTTCGGGATAACCATGAATATGACATCGCGCGCTCAGAACAAGCGATCCGAAAAGCCCTCGCCCGTCTATCCCAAATAAAAACCGTGGATGGTCATAGAGAAATCGCCCATACAATCGAAACATCCGAGGTTGGATAATCTTAGAGGCGCGTAGCGTGTATTCTTTCCAAAGATTACGCCCTCAAGTTGTTTCCATCCTACGCTTCTTTCAACTATCGAAAAGATTACAAGAGACTTTTATTCTTTTGTGCCATTTTCGCAGTGACTGTGTCTCTACTACTGACGATATTCAGAAGATTCTCGACATTTACTCGGTTATCCACAGGCCTTCGATACTTGACCGAACAATTTTCGATACTTGACCGCAGGTTCGATAGTTGACCGAAGAGGATCAACGATAGTTGACTGAAACTGATCGATAGTTGAGAGAAAGTTCGATCGATGACAGAAAGATATTCAGTCCTAACTATATGAAACTCCAACGATCAGAGATCGCTATAAGCAACTACTACGTTAGAGAATTAACGAAGGATTAATCTACGTTACGATGGAACACGCTGATTTAGTCACATCTTCAGAAGGAAATCCCTCCCATTCTGTGCCTGATCCTCAAAAAAAAGGATTTCTTCTGAATGCTCCCGTCTTATTACTTGCAGAGCATATTTTGGGGTCGATTCCTCTCTGGGAAGTCAAAAGCAAGAACCGGAAAGAAGGACTTCGCGAAAAGGAAGTTGTGCGTGAGGTGTACTATCGAGGTGAACTGCGAAAAATCCCCTTGGTGATTTATGCGAGCGGAGACCTAGGACTTCCGAATTCCGTGGATCTTGAGCTCTTCCGTGGGTTTGAACGCTGGGCGCTTAGCCAGCTTGAGCGGAAGAAAGTCTTAGACCCCATTGTGAGAATTTCAGGAGCAGAGATTCTGCAGGCGGCGGGGAAGGAGCCGTCGGGTGCTGCGTATGCTGAGGTCGATCGCTTCTTTTTACGGATGGCTGGGACTATGATTTCAGCAGGTCGCACAAAAACTGAGGTAGGGGAGGGGACAAGAGGGAGTGGTCCCTTGAATCGCAAACGGTTGCGAAGCAACAAGGGGATTGTTTTTAAGATCTTCGGAACGGTGGTATTACCAGGGCAACCAAATAAGAAGGGTGAGATGGTAGATAAGTATGAGGTGGAGCTTGCTCCGTGGTATCGCGATAGTTTGTTGATGGGCAATTGTTTTGTAATTGATCACTCACTATTTACTGGGATGAAGGGGTCACTCTCAAAGTTACTACATCAGTTACTGCATAATCTCTTCTATCTCGGAAAAGGACATGCAGAACAGCGATATTCCGATCTTGTAGGGTATTGGCAAATCAAGAGATATATGGCGAAGTCGAAAGTGATGGAACAGTTTGCCGAGGCCCATTGTGAACTTCTGAAGCGAGGGTTCCTAGAGCATTGGCAGATTGTGCCGGTCGGGGTACGGGAGCAAAAAGACTTTCTGTTTATTTGGGATGCTGGGTCAGCTTGGTGGAAAACGGAAGCTCAATTGCCAGAGTTACAGGCTAAGTATGAACTCGGAGAACCGCATCATAGGGACTCAGATCCTGTAATCGATCCATTTCTCACGGCGCTTCCGGAACCAAGTACAGGAGCGGCCATGACATCAGCCACTGATACTAATTCAGCAGCACGGTTACTAGACGAGATTATAAGTTTGTCCGGTCGCCGGAAAGATCCGGACGTGTGGGAAAAATGGTGGAAGCGAGCGATCGCGGTAGTTCCTCACCCACGGATTTGGCTTCGGATTGGTGAAGTGAAAGAAAGGAAGGCGCGTGGAGAACGGATTAATATGGGAAGCTATCTCGCGAAGCTGATTAAGATTGAAGCCAAAGGCCTCGGAGTCCCCTGGGCTGAGGACGAGAACAGGACCACGTAGGAGGAGTGGGAGGAATAGGCGGCAACATCTCTTCAGCGGGACGTATCATGTCCCATGGAACAGATTGGGCGAAGTATACGTCACCGGATTCGTGCAGCCAGTGTGCGTCTCTCACAGGAAGCGACCGCGACAGGATCGACTATGCCCTGGCCTGTCAGGAGAAGGTGATGGAGTCGGCGCCGAGACACGCAGAACCGGGATGCCAGCAGATGTGGATTTCTCACCGGTGATTGAGCAGTCGCGCTTCCCTCCACTCTCACATGTTTTCTCGCCCTGTCAGATCGCTCTGATACAATACCATCCTGTCATGAGCGTGGTCCTCCTGCTCCTCTGCGCCGGCGTGTTGCTGAGTCTGTTCCAGTCCACGCGCGATGGGTTTCTCTGGCTGATAGCGGGTGCCCTGGTGCTGGGCATCGTGTGTCTGGTTGTGCCGTTCTCTCCGTGACCGTCTTGTGTCCACCAGCGCGAGACGTCTCCCGGTTCCCTTTCAGGGCGCATGGCACGGTGATGGGACCGACGCTGCATGGCATCCGTTCTCGCACTCTGTCACATCTCACGCATGGTCGTTGTGACAATCAGCTTCTTATGGTCACCCATGTATGGGAGGCGGGGCGTTGGCGTCAGCCGGCATACGATGCTGGGACGAAGGTGGGGCCTCAGGGGTGAGGCAGGGTGGAGTGATGCGCGCATTCAGCGGAGTGATCCCAGTCGACCAAGGTGAGGGCGTAGGGTGGGGAGGCGTGGCCAGATCCGGCGTGGACGGAATCACCACTCGTGCCACCACGCCATCCGAGCGCGTGGCCTCGCGGGGCTGTCCGCGCAGAGCGGAGGCCTCCTACGCCAGGGAGGCTCGCACCATCTGGTGAAGCTGATCGCAAAGCCTATCCTTCGGCAGATAGCGGACCGAGGGGAACTGGTGCAGGATACAGAGGCGCACATGCTCCTCGATGCCGCCGGACATCAGAATAATCGGGAGGGTCGGCTGGTGGGCAGCCACGGTCTTGATGACCTCCAACCCGTCCATGCACGGCATGGTGAAATCGGTGATGATGAGGTCAGGGTGGTGTTCGCCCCACAAGCGAATCGCCTCGGCCCCATCCGCAGCGTCCACGACCCGGTGGTCGTCGGCTTCCAGTCGCACGCGCAGCGCGCGACGGAGGTCGTCATGGTCGTCAACCAGCAAGATCGTGGCCATCCTTATTCCCTTTCCGGAGCGTATTTCCTGAGGAGGCATCTGTGTTGAACACGACCGACGTGGCACCGACAATCTCCCGCTCACCCACGCCCGATCGCATCGTCCAACCCTCTTTCTTCAGCTGCTTCGAACGGAGTTCAGCAAGTTGCATACCTGTACTGACGTTACGTTGGACGTATAACAATCTGTAGCTAAGTGCATGCCATTGCGTACAAAAACATGACAGTTAGCAATCTGAACGCGGCATCCAGCGTGACCGGAACGGCAGCGGTCCCTCACTGAATCTGAAAGGATACTGTATCTGAATGGCGACAGCGGTGTATCTGGATCGAGACGGCCAGGACCCCTGTCGATCGCATCTCGATGGGTGCCCTGGAGACGGGCTGACGCTGATCGGTGCGGCCACGCAGACGGCACCGGGCACCGGAATCTGGCTATTGCTTGTCCCCACCCTGTAGGGTGCTACACCATCTCGATGCTGTCCATGCCACAGCGATTCCCAAACTCGGTGATGATTAGACGCGGGACGATCATCGCGGGGGTGATGGTCTGTCTCGGTCTTGCCGGATGCTATGAGAGAATGGTCGAACCGACTGACGTGTTCGGCGACGTGCACCAAGGCGAGACCTACAGCCCGGCGTCACGGATGATTGATGACTGGTACGCGGTGGAAGCGATCGATGCACAGACCGTTGCCATCAATGAACCGCACTCCTCGCAATACAACACGTCCTATCTGATCGTCGGCGACACCCGGGCGCTCATGTTCGATGCGGGCAGCGGGGAACGACCGCCCGGCTCGCGATCCATGCGGGACGTCGCTGGGCACTACACGGATAAACCGATCACGTTGATCCTCTCCCACTTTCACTATGACCACATCTACGACGCCGCTGCATTTGACGGCGTCACGCTCATCGACCGTCCGGACATCCGCGCCGATATCCAAGATGGGTTCTACACGATCGGCCCGTGGGAGTCGCACGCGACGGGGTGGCGACCGCTCAAGGTAGCCGCCCTTATCGCCGATGGCGACGTGATCGATCTGGGAGGGCGCCGTCTCACCATCATCAACCTGCCTGGGCATACGGCCGAGTCAGTCGTGCTGTTCGATCGACATCGCAATCAGGTCTTTACTGGCGATTTCGTCTACCGCCATCTGGGCGGCATCATCGCCTTTGCCTCGGGGTCCGATCTGACAGCGTACAAGGAGAACAGCACACGATTGTTACAGCTCACTCATGCCGACACGTTGTTCTTCGGTGCGCACGGTATTCCGCGATTCGGCCAAGATTGGCTGATGCTAGTAGATCGTGAACTGGACAAGATTCTCAAGGGCACCGCTACATACCGGTATGCAGCCCATTATCTGGCTCCCGAGATTCCCTGGCGGGTGTATCAGAATGGGGATTTGTACATCTACACCACACCACTGGTTGATCCGCCTCTCTTCTGGTCGAAGTGGGCACTGGTGCTGGTGGTGAGTGTAAGTAGCCTCCTGTTGTATCTTCTTCATCGAATCGTACGCATGTCTTTCGTGCCTGCCCGCGGTGGTAGTTCTAAGCCATGAGCGGAAGAAGCGTCATGAGGCTAGCGATCGTTGGCGAGTACAATCCGAACTTCGAGCCGCACGCACACACCGATGCGGCGATTCTCCATGCTGCGTCCGCGCTGCGTCTCGACGTGCAATTCGAGTGGATCTCATCAGCGGATGCCCACATCGCAACCCTGACGCACTTCGACGCACTGTGGTTGGCACCGGGGAGTCCCTACCGGGACCTGAGCCGCACCGTGGACGCCATTCAGTTTGCTCGCGAACATGATATCCCCACGCTCGGTACATGTGGCGGCTTTCAACACATGGTGATTGAATTCGCGCGAAACGTGATGGGAATCCGTGATGCTGCGCACGCGGAATATGATCCGTATGCGGCTCGCGTGATCGTGGCGCGCCTGACGTGTTCTCTGGTTGGTCGAGAAATGGAGGTCTCCCTCCGCCCCGAATCAAGAACCGCCATGGCCTACGGGACAGCTGCGATTATCGAACGCTACTACTGTAATTTCGGCGTCCATCCCGACTACGCTGATCAGATTTCAAGCGCTGGGTTTCAGGTGGTGGGTCGTGATGCTGATGGCGACTGCCGCGTGATGGAACTCGCGCAGCATCGGTTCTTCGTGGGGACCCTCTTCGTGCCGCAAGCGAGATCGCGGCCCGATCACCCACATCCGTTGATCACCGCTTTCCTGCTCGCAGCGGTGCGATCACTGTAAGTTGTGCCGGAGCGATAGTCGTCGAAGGTTGTTGGATGTTACGTCATTCGTTGCCGCATGGTGGATTACATGCACCAGATGCCGCGATGGTGCCGCCGAACCCCTCGTTTACTAGACGACCCATTACGAACCTGTGCGATTGAACGTTGACCATCGGGAGGGCACCATGCCCATTGTCGTTCAACCCCCAGTCGTCACCATGCTCGTCGTCCTCTCGGCATGGCTCATTCATGCGGTGCTGGGTCCTTGGCAGATCATTCTGCATGCGCCAGTATTGGGAGGAACACTGGTCGCTCTTGGCTTCTCAGTCATGCTATGGGCACGCATTCTCTTCACATCCCGGAAGACTACCCTCTTTGTTGGGCAAGAGTCCGCTCATCTCGTGAGCGATGGCCCGTTTCGATTCTCGCGCAACCCCATGTATATTGGAGTGCTTGTGTCGTTACTCGGCGTCGCCTTGTGGATCGGGACGTGGCCGATGTACGTGGCCCTGTTTTTTACGTTCTTCGTCTTTCACTTCTTTCACATCCCGCACGAGGAGCAGATGTTGCGTGAGTCATTTGGCGAGCGGTATCTCGTCTATGCCAAGGACGTTCGCCAGTGGCTTTAACGACCATCATTGCATTCCCGCTGATTGCTGCGTTTCTCACCCTCTCACTCTGGCATGTGTATTGGCTGTTGGGAGGTCGTGTAGGACGGGATGCCGCTATTCCAGAAGTCGATGGCAAGCCGGTGTTTCAGCCGTCGGCTGCCGCCACGTTCGTGGTGGCTCTCGCGTTGGCTCTGTGCGCCTTGCTGCTCGCGGCGACCGCTGGTCTCATACCACTCCCAATATCACATACGGTGCTTACCTGGCTGACCCGAGCCTTAGCTTTTGTGCTGCTGTTACGGGCGATTGGAGATTTCCGACTGGTGGGGTTCTTCAAACGCATCCGAGATACTCAGTTTGCTCGTTTGGATACGGCGGTGTACTCCCCGCTGTGTCTTCTGTTGGCCATTGGTTCGTTGATCGTCGGTTTCATGTCGTGATCGCGTAGTCAGGGAGGTGTCGAGATGATCGAAGCGGCAAGCGGAGCGGTTCGGTATCAGACTCAGCTCACCAACGGGACGCACTCCGTCATCTCTGACACCACGCAAGACAAGGGAGGCAGCGGATCAGGCTTTCGTCCGCATGACCTGCTTGAGGCGGCGCTGGCGAGTTGTATCAATATCACGCTACGCATGTATGCCGATCAACATGGCCTGGCACTGGCCGGTGTGACGACGAGAGTACAGCTGGACCGTAGCAACCCAGAGGAGACCGTCTTCGAGTACGAGGTCGAGCTCCAGGGAACCCTGTCTGAGCAAGACCGTGCGCGTCTACTGAGTGTGGCAGCGACGTGTCCGGTTCGTAGGACTCTCTCAAAGCGTATGGGATTCCGGGCGGGATGATGTCGCGGATCAACCTGCCGTGGCTATGAAACTGGCAATCGCCTCGTCGTGGCGCGGCACGCGTCGTGGGCAAGGTCGAGGCGGCTGCCGCCGATTCAACAGCCCCATCGCATACTTGCGGTGATACCCACACATCCGCGTCACTTCATCTAACAACGCCGTGCGCTCGGCACGCCCAGCACGCCGATACCGTTGCCACATCAGCCCGAGATACTCCTGCTTCGAACGCCGCGTCATGCCGCCACCTTCCATCCTCGCCCTCCTTTGGCCCTGTCCCATGCAGGGCGGGAGGGTAAGATTTGCAAATGACGCAACGATCTGCCCCTGGGTAAGATTTTACACAGGCACAATACGATCCCTTGACAAGTCCTCAGTAGAGACGGCATCCTTCACTGGGATCCCTACGTAATTGCCATAGCCGAGCAGAGCCCGACGTCGCTTGGGGAGGCAGTGGTGCCTCGCGTCGTCGGCCGAACGGCCCGGGCGTCGTCACCGAGCCCCCAATAGGCGACAGCACGAGCAGACCATGGCCCCTCCACCCGATCTCACGAGTCCCATCGTGTTGCTGGTCGAAGCGGACGAGGAGACGGCCCGCGTCGTGCAGGCGCACCTGGAGCATGCTCGCTACCAAGTGCTTCACGCCCAGGATGGCCACAGTGCTCAGCGCCTGATTGAGACCATGCCACCGCCGGATCTCATCCTGATCGATGCGAGACTCCCAGACCTCAGCGGGTTCGACCTGCTGGCGTATCTCCAGCACCAGGCCGGATGGGAAGCGGTGCCGAGGGTCATGGTATCGGCCGATGGCAGCGCACAGGCGGTGCAACGGGCCCTCGATGCGGGTGTGAAGGACTATATTCTCACCCCGTTCGATCCGCAGCAGCTCACGGCCCGCCTCGGCCGTCTTCTCGACGCCCTCCGCTAGGCCTTCCCCGTCGTGCCCGAGACCGCACCGTTAAGGAGGCCAGTCTCATTCACGGGGGAGGGGAGTGACCGGTGCGGCGGTGGCTCTGGTAAATTGCGACGCCCTGTGGCAAGGGGCTGCCGAGTGACGCCCGATTGTAAAGGGGGCACGAGCGGGGGAGCTTGATGGTTGCCCCGTTTATTGGTAGCCTCTCCTTGACCTCATGATCCTACCCAGTCCTCATGAAGCCTCTGACCCTGCCTCGAGCTCCATCGGGTGCCTGGTCATGACGTGTCACGCGACCCGGACGGCTGAAACCGATGCGAGTGGCCTCCTGATTCAGCGCCTGCTCACGGCGTATGGCCACCGGGTGGTTGGCTATCAGGTCGTGATCGGCGACCCGGCCCAGCTGCAGCTGTCGATCGCGCGGGGCACGGGCCACGACGCGGTGCAGGCGCTCCTGTCAAGACCGAAGTTGGTTGTCCACAAATCACCGATGTGAGATGTCCACTTTTTACCGATGAGATTGTCCTGACCCCGGTTGTCAATAGTGGACGCCATGAATGACTGTCTCACGCCGCCGACGGGTGACGGGCCCACTGATGGGCAAATGCCGCAGGTGAGCGATTCCCGAGCCGAGAATGCCGCCGCTGACGGTTGTAGAACAGCTCGATGTACTCCGTGATCTCGCGCCGAGCCTGCGCACGGGTTTCGTAGCGACGATGATGCACCAGCTCATTCTTCAGCGTCCCCCAGAAACTCTCCATCGGCGCATTGTCATAGCAGTTGCCCTTCCGACTCATGGACGGGGTCATGCCGAACTGCCGCAGTTGCTCCTGATAGTCCTGCGCACAATATTGGGACCCACGATCGGAGTGATGGATCAAGCCTGGGCGTGGGCGCTTCGCCCCCACCGCTTTTCTTAAGGCGTCGCGCACCAAGTCCGTCGTCATCCGATCCCCCATGGCATGCCCGACCACCTCACAGGTGAACAGATCCTTGATGCCGGCGAGATACAGCCAGCCTTCCGCGGTCGGCACGGAGGTGATGTCGGTGACCCAGGTCTCATTCGGGCGTGTGGCAACAAATGTTTGGGCCACGACATTCTCCGCCACCGGCAACGCATGCTTCGAATCCGTCGTGGTCGTGAACCGGCGCACCTGTGTGCACCGTAGGCGCAGCTTCTTGCGCAGCCGCTTGATGCGCCCGATCCCAACGGGGAACCCGTCGGCACGCAATTCGGCTTGGAGGCGCTCCGGGCCGTACGTCTGACGGGTGCGCACATGAGCGGCTTGGATCGCCACTTCCAGTCGCGTATTTTCCTGGTCGCGTTTCGACGGACGCCGATGCTGCCAGGCATAATAGCCGCTTCGAGACACCTCCAACACTCGGCACAACAGACTCAGCGGATAGTAAGCACGCAGCGTCCTCATCAGCGCGTACCGGGCAGCTGCGCCTTCGCAACGTACGCGGTGGCTTTTTTTAAGATGTCGCGCTCCATCCGCGCTTCGGCAAGATCCCGTTTGAGTCGGGAGAGCTCTGCTTCCAGCTCCGTCACGGGCCGTCGGCTCTCCCCCTGCGGGGTGAGCTGGCCCTGCCGAGCGTGACCCACCCAGCGCTCAAGCGTCCTGCCTGACATGGTGAGGCGTCGGGCTGCCTCCGGAATCGTCACCTGCTGTTCCATGACCAGCCGTACGGCCTGCTCCCGGAACTCCTTCGTATACTGCTGTCGCGGAATCCGTTCCATTTCACACCTCCAGCCCTTAGATTGTAGGTTGAAGGCGTCCACTTTTTCGAGCTTACCTCAGCTCGGGATGTCCTGACGGAGTAATCGCTGACCGCCCGACCAGGTTTGCAGTGTTTGCCCCGGGAAGGAAATGGGGGTCAGAGAACTATTTCGTTGCAGCAGGGAATCGGCGAGCAAGTTGGACGGCTATTTATCGAGGACACAGGGGGCGACCAAAACCAGCTCTGTCCCTCAAAGAAATCGCACACTACCCTCATTCTGCTGTGCATCACCGTGCTCGCTCACGGTACAATCGGGCCTCTCACAAGGGAGATGTCAGATGAAATCCATCATTCATAGCAAAGAGATTGCCTGGGAGGATCAGGATCCAACTTATCAAGGCGCCTCCGTATCGAGTCGTGCCGACTGCGATAGGCCCCACGGCACAGGCCTGACATTCTCCTGGTTCCACCTGCTCTTAGGTACACTGTTTTTTACATCTCTAATCGGTTGCGCGGGCTTCAAAGGCGGGTATATGAGCCTACCTTACATTGGTGATGATCCGCCCAAGCTTCCTGTTCTTACGACACCACATCAGCTGCTTGGTCTAGACCACATTGGACTCCCAGATCTGAACCTCTCGCTCTCCCTCAATAATTCCATCCAAACATACCATTTCCTCGTAATTCTCTATGTCATTCCTGTGTATATCGACCTGAAGGAACATCGCTGGGACTCCCGTTATGGATGGGGCTCCTACAATCCTCCAGAGACAGGAGAAAAACTAGCGCTCAAGATGTCGATTCGGTTAATGCGGCCTGGAATCTCTTTCGATCTGCGCCAAGTCCAGATCACTGTGGACGGACAGACCTACCCGGCCACATCGATGTGGCCCACCTACGATGTCACAAAAGATTCGTCCACTGAACGTGACGCGCCAATACATCTGAATGAGATGGAGAAACTCTATTCTATTACCGTGCAGTTTGATGCCGGCATTCCTACCCCAGACCAGGCAATCGCCCTGGACCTCTCCAAGGCGATCAAGACACCCCACCAAGACCCCATACCAATCATCCATTTCCAAAAATTGCGATGGAGAGGTGGTTACACTTAACCGAAGAAGAAGCACTCCGGGTTACTGCTGTCCATACGGGAGTTGTCAGATGAAATCCATTTTCCATGGCAAAGACATGACCGGCATTCAAGGCACCAACAGTACCAAGCACGGTCTTTGGCTGCTGGCCAGGAAATAGGTGCCAGAGAGCTATTTCATTGCTGGAGGGAATTGCCGAGAAAGTTGGACGGCTATCAATCGGGGACACACGGGGGCGACCCAAACCAGCTATGAGTGGATGTTCTGGCTTTGCTATCTGAACAATCTGCCTACACCCACACTTCCCACTGTCATCCCCCACGCAGCTCGTTCATGTGAACGATCACATGAATTCCCCCTCCGGGTGAGAGTGGCGCGTGCGGGGCCTGCCCCTTCGGCCGGGCTCCGGGCCGATCGTGGTTCCTGCGGCCATGTACGACGTTGATGTCCCGAGGACCGCTCTATGACGGTGTGATCTCGATGCCAAACTTCCGCTCGTGACCGATGACAGTTCTCGACCCAGAACCGAGATCCACGAGCAACCACTACCAGAAGAGCGGGAGGGCTTACGCCGATCCGCATCAGAACCCGTGCTACATGGTCCCATTCTCGCAATTCATTGGACAAGCGTCGAGTGTGGCATATTCTTCACGAATAGTAGTGGCGTGTTTACGGACAGAACTGGTCGGATCCGGTTCTTATGCGGATCCGCCTAAACATAGTTGGGCCCATAGGAGTCGTTACGCAGTGGACTCGCCCCAGAATCTCTTCCGCATTGGCGCGCTGATCGTCGTCGCCGTTATGGCTGCAGGGTGCTCCTTTAACGTAGCGCGCCTTCCAGCACCGGCTGAGTTTTCGAAACCGATGTCTGTGCTGGTGGAAGAATACCCGGATCTAACCCGCGTCTTCCCGGAGTACTCGACTTCCGATCATATGGGAATGGCTTTTGCCGATGCGTTTATCGCCGCATGGGGAGAGCCGTATGAAAAACAATTGACCTGGTGGAATCTCTGGCCGGGCAACTGGCCGTTTGTCCCTCAATATCTTTGGTACTGGCGACTTTCCGGGAAACCAGTCGCGTGCAGAATCGATCATCCCTTCTACGAAAGCTGGATGAAAACGGTCTGTAATTGCAGAGTCGTCGACAGCGTATGAGTGTTGACTTCTCAATCGTGCGTCATGGGCCCAACCACGCCTTGCAGCCGACCGCCGCAAGCATTGCTTGCGGTTCCCTCGTCGCTTCGCTCCTCGGCGGTGGCTGAAGGCTGACGTTAGGCACCATGGAACTGCCTATTCGCGTGTCACTTACTGAAGAATTCCGGCTGGCCTTTGCCGATGAGCTGGAGGGCGTGCCACCGATGAGTCTTCGAGCAGGGAACGCGGTAGACAACTACGAAGTACAGCCACCCTACTCGGACGCTGAAGACCGTGTTTCGGATGCCTACCTTGAACAGAACTACTGGGGAATCTCGCACCTTGATCCATTCTCGTTCAGGCACTACATGTTAGCGCTGGCGGACTACAGTTTGAGAAGGCTATCCCAAGGCAACAACGTGACCGACACACTTCTATTCAGTTTGCGCCCGCCTGATCGAGTTCCGCCTCGCCTTGGGTCATTTTCCGCTGCTCAAGAAGCGGTGATCGTCAAATTCCTTGATGCCTTAGCCTTTGACGAGACCTCGGCATTCAAAGAGGAAGCGAGAGTTGCGCTTCAGGAATGGTGGGCTCCGGGTGTACTCCATCGGCCAACGAAAGACGGCGCCTGACCCTGCGGTCAAGCCGACGAAAGTTGGCCGAACAGACGGAGGTCTGACTGTCCAACATTGGTTAGTGAGTCTGGCAGCGCCCCAAAGCCACTGGGCGCTGTCCGACCCGAAGCTGAAGTCCACGACCGACGGCTATCCGGTGGTTCACTCTAATGACGGCGCCATCGGGATCCAAGGGTGTAAACTTCCCGACAATCCCCAATACCCCCCTGTCAAAATCCCCATCTGAAATGCCGTCCAAAGTTCGTCGATTTCTCAAGGAATTTGACTTATGCTGATGCTGGTCCAAAAATAAATGAATTTGGCCTTCAATTCTCTTCATCTCTTTGAATAGTGCCGTAAAGGTCTGCCCTCATCATGAGCATTGTCATGACGATGTGTTCCGTCGTCTTCAATGCCGACTGGTATACTTTGAAGTGTGAAAGGCATGACCTTCAGAGAGTGGACCGGTTTGGGCCTTATCGTGGTAGGTTTACTTTTACTTCCGGCGGCGTGGGCGTTCAGTCGTGCCTTGTGGCTTCTGAGCTTTAGTTTACTCACTGTGGGGGTGTGGCTGTTCTACACACGTCGAATTGAGCGACGCGAAGCTCGACTCGATAAGCTCAAGGGCGACCAGTGTACTGGACAATGCATCCCGACTGACATTCACAACTATACCGGGTGGCAACAGGCTGGGCGGTCAAAAACCATGGATACTTCAGCTGAAACTGTTGACGCAGACGGTGATTAAATAACCACAAATTGATAGCACTAGGTAACAGGTGGCTACTCAGAGGAAGCTAGAAGACGCGTACCGAGAAGGGCCCCTCCATCTCGCCAAGATAATATTTGGTGTCCCTCGGAAAGGTTGCTCCGGGACGGATATCTCCAATGCTATTGAGGAATATCTGGCTGCCTTGCTGAAGAACGGCCAAATTGGAGCTGAGTATCTTTTGGCGAATAAAGCACTTCCGGTCGTTGCTTACGTCGATGTTCCTGCGGCAGATGCACTCACCGCCAAGCATACTTCATCATGGGGGATGAAGGCGTTGACTGCGATAGTTCGAATTTTTGGCAAGTGCCCCGAGATCGAGATGCAAGAAAAACCCAAGAAGGCTGCCTTGTCTTCGTGGCGTTCGGCAAAGTCCCTTTATCTTTATACTCATTTGTTTGATAGGGGTTCACCGGTTCAGGCCAGGGGTTTCGACCATGCCATCCCTCTCTACCTGTTGCCACTTAAAGAGACACAACGCGAGTATCTCATGCACTGGGCCCAGTCCTATCGGAATCATGATGAAATATGGATTGGCTCTGGAGCGCTCGAAGTGCAGGCCTATAAGCAACTAGCCGACCCGACTAGCGAATTGTCAAAAGAAGGCCGGGAACACTGTGCGGAGCTCGAAGCCATTACCAAGAAACCTACATACTACTTTCTTCTACGCTATTATGGACGAAGACGGGGCGAAGATACGCGCCGGTGTCCACTCTGCAGTAAACCATGGGCCACTCAAAGAAGATCCGGAGAACCCCTGCAATTCGATGCTTTTGCCTTTCAGTGCGACCGCTGTAGACTTATTTCAAACCGAGCTTCTGACGACAACGAACGATTAGCGCACATTGGGGAATATAACCGCTCCAGGTAAAAGCACCGTCATCTGCTGTCAAAATCAGTTGTTTCTGACTCGCCTTGCTCTTTGCCTCAAAACTTTTACCGTTCAAGGGTTTTCTAGCCAATCCTTCTGAGGCTTTGTGGTCCGGTATACTTTCTTAATGCCAATTGTAGTACCCCCTCTGAAAGTTACTCCGGCCCGCTGGTTGATTTTCCTACGCACCCTGACGCTATCCTCACTCTTTCTCGTTGCAGTTAAGGCTAGTGCTGAGGATTTGATGTTTCCTGTGCCACCAGGTGCAGAGTCACCTGAACACGTTATTCTGGATCCTGGCTTCAGCGAACAAGATTACTTCTGGATCAAGGCTTCTTACCCTGACACTCCCGCGTTAGCACACTACTCCAAACTTTTTGACGGTTGGTTGGAATGTACCTCTTGGGCAGCAGGCTGGGATGGCATACTTAGGGGCGACCGCTACCTCCACCGCTTTATGCGACATTGGGCCAACGTTGAAAATACTCTCGCGATAACGCTCCTATTTCAGTACTCCTCACCAGGTTTCAAACCGCGAGCGCAGCCAGACAATGATCGCCAGTTTGTTGCTGTCATCAGGGAGTATGCGCAGAACGCAGAATGGCATTTCGGGGAAATGCGAATAGACTGTACCAAAGCAAAGGGACACCGCTAGGTAATGGGCAAGAAAACCAAGACTTTCAAGATCGGTGACCATGTGAGAATCGAGATAATTCCACCCAATTTGACCGATGCAGCCGATATCGATACACCCAAAGTATTCAAGCAATCTCTTGGCAAGACATTCCGTATTGCTGGGATTGATAAATATGGCTTTCTGGAATTGGAGGTTACGAAGAAAGATACGATCTGGATTGAGCCAGATTTCGTGACTCGCGTTAAGTAGAGACTGCCAGAATTGTGCTCAATTCGTGCTCAACGCCACCTCACTCCAGCCCATTCCAGCCTACTCCAGCCAAACATGTGACTTCACTTAAAACATTGATGGAGTTAGTTTGAGTGAGCCTGAGTAGGATGGAGTGGGATAACTCAATAGCTTTCCTAAACCGCGGGTCGTAGGAGCGAGTCTGTCCCCTAATCATCTGATTTAGGGGCGATGCTAGTTGAATGCTTGAGTCACACGATTTCGAGAACTCACGGGAAGACATTTTGGCAGGCTTTGTGGACGCCGACTCTAATAAACGGCAGCTTTCCGGCGCGGAGATTGCCTAAACGACTGTCGCAAAGTGGCCGTTCTTCGACCATCCGTCTCCGACCCAAACCCGAAGTCCACGACTGACAGCTATCAGAGAGGGCCTCACACCGATCCGCACACAAATGTGGGGTCTTGCAATCCCACCTTCTCTCATTCGAGCTTCTGGTGCAAGCGCACGTCTCTTCCCTCCACTCGTCGCCTGGTTGTGTGCATGTGGCCACCGCATCTGGCTATCCTGGTGGCAATCAGTAAAATCGGGCAACCGGTGCGGCGGGCCATGCGATGCGGTAGGCGAATATTGGTGACCCCAATTTCCCTATTGGCGATGTTTCGGTCGCCGGCATTGGTGAAGCAAACATTGGCGCGCACGATCAACGGCGAGGTCCGTACACAAGATGCTCCTTTCGTGATCAGTACCATGATGATGAGCGTGCACGGTCGTGAACAGGCCTGGGATTTTGTAAAGGCCAACTGGGATCAGCTGGATCGGCTCTTCCCGAAACAAGGGCTCAGACGCATGTGTGGAGGGATCGTTGGTCTTGCGACTCCAGAGCTTGAACGGGACGTACGAGCATTCTTTTCATCGCGCAAGATCGACCTGGGTGGGAAAACGCTGGAGCAGTACTTGGAACAACTGCGCATTGCCGTCTCCTTCCGTGAACAGGAAGGTCGTACGATCCGCGATACGCTGATCAACTCGCTAGGGGCATGAAATACGAGAATCCATCATCACGGGTGCCTACTTCCGCTATCACGTTTACATAGAGACTGAGTCAATCTCTTGTCCGGGAATGACAGCGGCTTCTCATCTTTAGCGCCTGCCGTCATTAACATGCTTACAATGTCCGTATGGTCACGCCTGCGCGCGATCATGATGGCGGACTCACCATCATCGTCATGACGTGTCAGGTCGGCTCCCGCTCGCACCAGGGTATCGACGAAGTCTTTGTGACAGTTTTCTACAGCATACATGAGCGCTGTCGTTCCATTCGCATTTGTTGCATTCACATTGGCTTGGTGCTGCAGTAGTAGGCGGCCAATATCAGTGGAGCCATCTTCTGCGGCGATGGTCAGGGCGGTTGCACCACCAGTCCCTTTACCATTTGGATCAGCGCCACGTTCCAGGAGAACTTTCACCATGGCAGAGTTTCCGCTCCGAACAGCGTGCATCAACATGGTCCATCCTTGAGACTGTGAATTTGGACTGGTATTCGTGCTATCCAAAATTGCTTGAACAGCGATAGTGTCGCTTTTTTGAATGGCCCACTTCAGTTTGCTGATCTCTCCACCAGGATTGAATCCGAGACTCGCAGCGACAGGTCCCCAAAGAAGCCCGACGATCAGAACCGTTCCACCAACGTTCTTGGCAGTCCTGACTCTTGAATGGTGCTCCGGGTAAATTGGTACCGTCATCAGACGTCGCCTAAGTACCTGTCCACACCAAGCACCAACCAAACCGAGCAGAGTCATGAGCAAATAGACCATGACTTCTATTCCGAACAGATTATGTGTGCTGTTGTCGAGAGCCAATGTGCTGACGACATAGGAAGGAAGCACCGTCAGTGCAGGAAACAGCACCCACAGGCCAGGCACGACGAAGCTTAGTGCGGCACAGATCACCACAATTGTCCCAACAGATAAGGCGAACCCAATCTGGAGCATTATGACGCGCACTGCATAGCCAGCCCCCAAAGCACACGCCATAGACAAGTAGAGGAGCCACGCATTTCTTAGTGAACCTAAGAGAGCGAACGGTCCAGACATAAGAATGAATGATAGACTGGTTTCAAGGAAACTCCAGTAACTAGAAAAATTCTGCCCTAGTAACGGAAAAGGCCTACGTGACGGAAGTGCGTATTCCGACCCAAAGCAGTAATCCACGACTGACCGCTATCAGAGGGGGGCAGAGGCTCTCACGTGGGCTATACTAGGCGCGCATTGCCGCAGCAGCGGCATCAACCGATCACGCGCAGGCCAAATCTTCAGGGGTCACTCGGTCTAGTTTCGCGGGGCGGGTCATTAGAAGTTCTTCATGATTTCATCATGGGTCTTTCATGTCGGGGCAGTACACTCGTGACCGGCAAGTGATCGGGTGCGCCGTTTGTCGATGGCATGAGCAACCGGCGCCCTCATTGTCGGGTGCAATATGACGCATTCGCATAATCCCAGCGGCTGGGTTGTGCGCAACATCTTCGCGCTCGTGCTCGCCACCTTGGGGATTGGTCTGGAATTGGCCTCTCGGCTGAGCGAAACCTTCCGCCGACAAGTCACACGTGATCTGACGATTCAACTCGGGAGCGCCGACGGTGTTGCGCACCACTATGTCTTTTCACCACGCACTGTTACGTCCCATCGCGGATCGGCACTCGCTCCTACCTTGAGCCTCTGCTTCGACAACGCTGGCCAGGGATGCCTCATCCTGGCTTCCCCTCATGCGGTCGGTAAGGTGGTGCATGCACTGCTAGATGGTACCGTCTGCTATCAAGGCAATGCCGTGCTGTTGCTGTGGTTCTATGGACTTACTCGGTTCGTGCTGCCGATTGGTAGGACGGGGTGTCTGCCTGTGGCGCTGCCAGAGGGATATGTCGTGCCAAATCTTGACAGTAAAGTGGCTGGACAAATCGTGCATGAGCCAGTGACGACCGAGCTTGACCCAACCTGGACATTGGCTCATCAACAACGTGCCAAGATGGCGATGCCCCGTGGTTCGGCTGGAGAATCAGTTCCGTTATGGTGAGTTTGAATTCAGATCTGCTGTAGGAGTGCCGTCTATGACATCAAACCCGTTTCCCCGTCTGGATGAACGTGCACGCGGCTGGTTGCGTTTTATATGGGATAAGGCGACAACCCCGGACGATTGGAGCATTCACGGTGAGCCGCACCCATGGTGGGATCGATACAGCACCCCACCCATGTGCAGTTTGGCACGTTTCGATTTGCATGAGACCGGCTATGTCTTGCCGGTTATGTGCGACATCACTCCGGCCTGGCGCGAAGCCTATACTCATATTGCCGACGAACTGGTTGCCCGACACACCACGTTTTGGGCGGCCATCGACTGGATCACCATGATCGGCCATGATCCCGATCAGCACCGCTATCCGCCCGAGTGGTTGGTCTATCTCCCTGAACATCTGCGCGGCCGATATGATGCGCCAGGTTGGGTCGCGAATGGCGTCAAGCCTTGGGGCCTGCAACCAGATCCCATCGGCTCGGATGGTAACAACTTCTTTCGTGCCTTCTTTAATCTGCTGCTGTGTTTCTATCGCTATGTCTCCGGCGATCAAAAATGGGAGCAGCCGTTTAAGATCGTCGGCTGCCAGGAGCGGTTATTCGACTGGGATCATCATCGTCTCGTCCGCTTTATGCATGACCAGTGGGCGGAGCGTCCCCAGGGTATTCACTGCGAGAACACCAAAATCTGGCCGTTTTGTGTGAGCGGCGCCGGCCTTGGGATGCAGCTCTACGATCGACTGCACGGTACGAACACGAGCTGGGTCTATGAGCGTTGGGTTGACTACGCGCGCCAGCATTACATGGGGCTCGACCGGAAGGGTAATCTCGACTGGTTCACCCTCTACTATGACCCGTTGGAACGCTCAATCTGTACGTTTCGTGATGACGTGAGCGCCTATGCGGCCATTGCCATTACGCTCTATGTCCTGCCGCAGCACCATGCATTCGGGACCCAGCTTTATGAAATGGCAGTGCGCAAGCTTGGGTGGAATGATCCGAAGAAGCCGTTGCTCCAGCTCCATCCGGATCCACGGTGGTTGGCTCTGGGCATTTTTACGGCGCGCGAGCTGGGTGACACGATTACGGAAGCACGCCTGCGTCAGTTGGCGGAAGCCTCGTTTGAACCAAAGTTTTTTGGCCCTGACGGTGATCATTTCGGCTGGTGGTTCAAATTCGGCGAGAGCTGGCCACGCGGCCAACTCTCCAGTCTGATGGTATTGAGTGAGCTGGGCGAACCAGGTGCCTGGTCGCGTGTCTTCAACCAACCAAATCTTGTCAAATTCTCAGAACCAACAGTATCAGGGGTTGATTACCCGACACTCGGCATTGCTCAATGCTGGAACGATCAGAATACCGGTGCCTTGTGGGTGGAGACCTACGGTGCAACGAGTTCCAAACGTGGAGCCGAAACGACCTTTCAGGTGAGTGGGCTGCCGAATCCCGATTCAGTCCGAATTATGATGGATGACAACGAGTTCCACGGTTGGTCGGTCATTGGCCCCGACTCGATCAAAATCCGAAGCGATGTCGCGACACACCAGTTCCGTATTCTGACGGGTTGGAGAGGAGCTGGTCACGTGACCTCGCCATCCATTGCCAAGGCGCCTGTCTCCACCGTCAGTACCGCGACGACTGAGAACGCGCTGGCGAGTGCCAGCCAACACCTCTCTTCTCAAGGTGGTTGCAGTTGCTGCTAGATTCGCGAGAAAAGACGATGGGCGAACGTATGCCATGAGCACTGTCCCGATTGATCGGCTCCCCCGGCTCACCAGAATTAACTTATGAAGGAGATACGATGAACTCAATACCCACGGCAGATCTGGCGAATACCCTCACCACGGTGCTGCAGCTCACGGTCCCTCCGGTGGCGATGGCTTTTCTCGACTCCGTGCCAGCCGGCGTCGGCACGTTTGGCGGCCAAGTCCCTGCGGGGTGCCGATTTTGGCAGGAAGCATCCAGTCGTGTGTTTGCAACCGTGGCACGAGACCACGATATGTGTTCCATTGGTATCTATACCCACCATCTGGACAGCACAGCCGCCGTACAGAGCGATCTCCAAGACACACTGAAAGTACTCGGTGATTTGACCTATGTTCGCCCCGAGGACATGCCGTTCATCCCGGTCTTGAACCGTGAGGCAAAGGTTGTGGTGTATGGTCCGCTCAAATTAATACCGGTGGTACCGGATGTCGTCTTGTTGTTCGTGAAGTCAGACCAGGCCCTCATTCTTTCGGAAGCCTCGCAGCAATTGGAACAGGGTGTACCACCGGCACTCGGCCGTCCCGCCTGTGCCGTGATCCCTCAGGCCATTAACACGGGACGGACCGCCTTGAGTCTGGGGTGCTGCGGCGCACGAGCCTATCTCGATTTGCTGACCCCGGACATGGCGCTGTATGCCATTCCGGCGAAAACACTCCTTGCGTTCACAGAACGGGTCGAGGCGCTTGCCAAAGCGAACTCCATCTTGACCCAATTCCACGCGATTCGACGCCGCGAGGCGGAAGCCGGGAAACACCCGACGGTGGGCGAATCCCTCTCCGCGCTGTCAGCTCAATGAGGTAAGGGGCTGTATAACGACGAAGCCACGGTGGAAGGTGGAGATGGATGGGATCGAACCTTGCTTTCTTAATAATCTGTTTACACCCACACTTCCGACTGCCTCTCCCCCCCCCACGCAGCTCGTTCATGTCAACGATCACATGAATTCCCCCCTCCGGGTGAGAGTTGTGTGTGCGGGGCCCACCCTTCGGCCGGGCCCCGGGCCGATCGTGGTTCCTGCGGTCGTGTACGACGTCGATGTGCTGAGGACCGCTTTACGGCGGGGCGATCTCGGCGCCGAACTTCCGCTCTTGGCCGTTCTTCGACCATCGGTATCCGACCCAAAGCGGTAGTCTACGACCGACAGCTATCAGTGGAGCCAATCGCTGGTGAAAGTTGTGGTTCGAACTGGGCGTTACCAGTGGTGTGCCATCCGATTACCTGAATTCCAGTGTCGCGCCTTCCGAACGACCATTCCGAATAAATTAAATAGCAGGCCACAAAGTCGCTGAGCCATGCTCTTAGTATCGAATTAGATTCACATCATGAATCCATTTCGATACATGCGTCTTAGCTCAGAAGATGTGCGTAACAAGTGCATTATTACGAAGAAGTATGTATAGCACTGAAAGAATTGGGATTAGGGGTGAATCAAGTGACTCGATGAGCCCGCTCCCGTGTTGGCATCTAAGTTGCTTGCAACGAATAGGGAATCATGCAAGAGAGACCGTAGCAGTGGGTGACTTTTGCTAGACTCAAGTCTACCCAATGCAAGCTTTGTAAAGGAACCAAGGGCGACGATAGACCCAATTCAGATCGTGTCCAAGGGTGCAAGATGACACTACATTTTCAATCCCACGACAAAGCAAGAATATTGTCATCACCCAGATGAATCACTGGTGCAGGAGGCCGTCGCGGATGTTGGGCTCGCAAAAGGAGCCACATGCCACATCTTTGTATGTCGATCGACCTGAATGATTGGTAGGTTCATCATCCTTAGTCTCTAAACTCGTCAGCTTTTAGCTAGTGTTCGCTTAACTAAAGGAGAGATGTATATGAATGCTCAGGACCCGCCCATCGAGGCGATCCACTGGCCCGCGCCCGTACTGCGTGTGACTCTGCGATGGGATGGCAAGAGCTGGCGCATAGACCACCAACAGCGCATAGAAAGTATGACATTGCCAGCGCCCGATGCATTGCCTGAAGGGGAAAAAAGCCGAGGCTTCTGGATTGAGGCCGTCGACCGGCAGGGTCGCGTGCGCCACCGCGAGGTGATGGCCGATCCGCTGGCGGGCATGGAGCAGTTCGACGAGGGCGGCGTGGTTCGTCGGCTGCTGCACTCCCAGCACAACGTGGTGATTGAAATACTGGTTCCCGATGTGCCGGACATCACTGATTTGCATCTTGTGTCGAATTCACCCCCGCCGACCGCCAAACACGGTGTGTCTCAACCGCCGATTCGAACCAAGCTGAGCCTTGAGTCCCATCCACAGAAACACGACGGCCACGGCGATCAGAGGAGTCGACCATGAGTGCCACAGATGGAACAGTCCTTGGGATTACGAAGATTCTCGACAACGGGCCGGATAACCAGCGCTTTAACATCGTCATCGTCGCAGAGGGGTTCCAGAACACCACCGCCGACCAGACAGCGTTCAATGACCGATGCCAAGACATCGTCGATGAGTTCCGAGCCGAACCGTGGTTCAGCGAAGGTTTGCTTGCAGCAATCAATATCCATCGCTTGAACGTAACATCGACTGACGCCGGTGCTGACAACCCGGCAACCTGCGCCGACATGTCAACCGCCACTGCGGTGACTGCAGCGACCTACTTCGACTCGAGCTATTGCACGTCGGGCGTGAGGCGATGCCTGGGAGTCGACTGGACGCTGGTGCGAACCACCATCACCGCGCAGATTGCGACGTGGCATGCCGGAGTGGTGCTGGTCAACAGCACAATGCGCGGCGGCTGCGCGAGCGGAAACGTCTTCGCCACCGCTCTGAGTTCCGACTGGCTCGACGTGGTCATGCACGAGCTTGGCCATGCCGCATTTCGCCTAGCCGACGAGTACAGCACATGGCAAGGCTGTGCGAGCGGCGAGACCGATCGCAACAATGCACCAGCCGGTGAACCGCTGGAGCGAAACATCACCGCGACCGCCGGGCTAGCCGGACTCAAGTGGAGCCATCTGGTCAGCTCGCTAACCCCGGTTCCAACGATGCAGAACCCGGACTGCTCGCAGTGCGACACGCGCGCGAATGTGCGCGCCGATGACCTCGAGATCGGACTGTTTGAGGGGGCTGGCTACTACCATTGTGGCTACTACCGCCCAGCCTATGCCTGCCGCATGCGCGACTCGAGCCGGCCGTTCTGCCGCGTCTGCGTTGAGGCGGTACACGAGCGACTGCGGCCATTCTTCCAGCTCACGCCGGCTCTCGCAGCGTCGGTCTCTGAACTCGACTTTGGCAATGTCGGCGCCGGTTCGACGGCGACGATGACCTTTGAGCTGAGTAATGTCGGTGGCGTCAACGTCACCGGCATCTCGTTGGCAAGTGGTAGCCCCAACTTCAGCGCCGCACCGACATCGATCGGAACGCTCGCGCCCGGTGCCGGCCAAACCGTCGTCGTCAGCTTTGGCCCAGTGTTTGTGAACGGCCCGCGAAACGCAACCTTGCTCGTCACCAGCAACGCGGCGACGCTTAGCATCGAGTTGCGCGCGGCGGTCTGCATACCGGCACCGTCGATGCAGGTCGTCACCGCTGATGGCGGGCTGACCTTGAATTTCGGCGACGTGGGCCGACGGTTGACGATGTACCGCTGGTTCGAAGTGCGCAACCGTCGCACTGCGTGCCCGGCGCAACTGCGCGTCACGCTGTCAGCGCCACCGGTCGGTTTCGACTACGCACCGGCCACCTTACTGACTTTTACGCTGCCCACGCCAAGCGCCACCCAGCCGTTTACATCCCGTCGTATCTACGCCGCGTTCTCCTCTCCAGCCGCTGGCGGGCCAAACTTCAACGGTATGCTGACGGTGACGACGCCGGACGACGCTGTCACCCCATCGGTATCGCTAGGCCTGGTCGCGCGCGCCGTCGATCCACCGCCGGTCGATACCGTGCTCGTCATCGACCGATCGGGGAGCATGAGCGAGCCTACTGGTGTCCCCGGCGCGTCCAAAATGACACTGGCGATCCAGGCTGCCAACCTGTATGTGTCGCTGTTGAAGGACAACGACCGCATTGGCGTAGTCCGCTTCAACGACGCGGCGGTGAATCCCGGCGATGTGCTTCAGGCGCTCGTGGTCGCAGGTGACCCGGCCAGCGGCGCCGGCCGCGCCGCCGCGCGTGCGGTACTGACCGATGCGAACCTTGCCCCGACGGGCGCCACATCGATTGGCGGCGGCACGATCCTCGGCAGCACCGTGCTCGACTCGGCGGTTGCCAGTGCTCGCGCCGTCGTCGTGTTGACTGACGGCATCCAGAACCGTGCGCCCGACATCCCGACCGCGACCGCCGCCGTGGCTGCGAAGTCGCCTCGCCAGCGCGTGTTTGCAGTTGGCCTCGGACTAAACCAACTCGAGGACCGGTTGGTACAGCTGACCTCAGTCACCAACGGCGTTGCTCAGATCACCGGTGAGCTGGTCGGTGACCGTGAGTTCCTACTGCAGAAGCTGTATGTACAAATTCTGAGTGATGTTGCCGATGAGGCATTCGTGCAGGATCCAACTGAGGTGCTGTACCCCGGAATGGACCGTGCGACCGACGTGTGGATCGGAGAGGTTGATGTGGCGGCAGATTTTATCGTCACGTATCGTAAGGCGTCGTCTTACCCCTACATCGAACTGTGGCTCGAAGCGCCCGACGGCACCATCATTCGGCCTGGCGATGCCGGCATCACCTTCCCCAACGTGCTGTTCGTTCCCGGTGACGGGCACGTGTACTTCCGCGTCCAGTTTCCGACCTTCCCGTCGCGCCCGAACGCACACCTCGGTCGCTGGCGCGTCTGGCTCGCTAGCCGTAAGGGCCGCGGCGCGCTGACGCACGGCTACGCCTACTACGCCAACGATGTGGACGGCGGTCCACCCTTCGTCTACGCGGTGATGTCCAAGGCGCGCAGCAACCTTCGACTCGGCGGCTATGTCGAGCAAAGCTCATACCTGCCGGGCTCAACGATGACAGTGGTGCTTGAGCCAACCTTGTACGGCCAGCCTGTGCGGCTCGACGTGCCTGTCGAGGTGCGTGTTACGCGGCCCGACGGCGTACTGCGAACCATCACGCTCACCGAAGCTGCGTACGGCCAATACCGCGGCAGTTTCGGCGACACCTGGCTCCTCGGCCCCTACCCGATCGCGGCCTCGGTCAGCGCGACCACGCCGCTCGGCCTACGCGTAACGCGCTATCGGCACTTCACCGGGCTGATCTTCCGGCCTGGGCATGGCGACGATAGCGGAGGGCACGGCGACGACGTGAAGGACTGCCGCGAGGCGAGGGCTATGCTGAAGCGTCTCGAAGCATTGCTCGAGCGCTGCAGTGAACACGACCCGAAGTTGCAAGATGAGATTGTTGTGCTGCTGCGCTGGCTGCGCGAGTTCATCGCCGATTGCTGTCAGAGGCATCCTGCCGTGGCAACTCAGACTCTGCGGGATGCGTTGCTGCGCGCGCGGCAACTGGTGGCCGCGCTAGATGCGAAGGACACAGACGAACAGGAGAAGGTATAATACGTATGGTGTAACAGTGTAGTGTATTGAATCGCACGGCTTTCATTCGATCTAAGATAGCGCTCAACCGGAGTACAGTCCTGTAGACGGTTCGTATTTTTATGCTTCATCGGGCCGCACCCGTTAAGCTTTACGGGAATGCGATCTCGGTGTCATACTTCCGCACTTGGCCAATGGCAGTTTTCGACCGAGGCTGTGTGAAAACCCACAGTCGTCGTGTTCTCGGGGGTCGTTTGACCCTTCCCCTATTGGCGATCGTCGATCCTGGCCCGTTCTGATGCGTCGCGATTTCACGAGTCCGCAGTTTCGGCACGTTTTCACACAGCCTCGACCCAACGCGGAAGTTCACGACGGACGGCTATCAGCGAGCCAAATCGAATGGCGTGATCAAGACCAAAGCGACACTTCCAAACATCCTTCGCATCCTCCCTCCCCTAATCTCATCGCCTAAGCTCTTCGCGATGGTCGTGATGTGAAATCAGTGGCAACAGGGGAGATGTGCTATCCGACCACCTGAGTACCAGTGGTCCACCTTCCGTAATGATCATTCCATATGAAACCAGCAAGCATGAAATAAATCTGTGAGCCAATCATTTTGGTATCGGATTGGATTCACCTCATGAATCTCTTTCGATACAGGGGTCTGTACTCAGGAGATGGGCGTACCAGGTGCAAGCTTGCTCAGAAATACGTATAACACTGTAAATAGAGAGGTTAAGGCTGTCATCAGGGGATTCGGGACTCCTGTCCTATGCTGGCATCTAGCTTGCTGTTGATGAATGTGGAATCACACAAGGACGCGCCTCATTGAGAGGGTCTAACAAGGGCCTGGAGCTGACTGCCTCCAGTGCTCGTTCCGCACCCGCTTCCGGCAACAGCTCAGTCCTAGTGTTGGGCCGCCCGCAGCCGTATCCGTACGGCATCCAGAAGGTGCCGTGTCGGACGAAGGATGGAACGAGTCTCGATCAAGAGATCGACATGCACATCCTGGAGCGGAACGTCGTCGATCTAGAAGCGCAGTGCCCGAGCTGGGACACGAGTCCCCACCGTTACTCAAGGAAGGAGATTCCCCATGGTATGTCGTGAAGTATCGACCTGGATCACCGCGAATGTCCTTGTCCCCGTTGAACGATTCATCACCGAAGCGCGCGAAGCGTGCGAGCAGATGCGTCGCTGGGTCGAGGAGCAGGTCCAGCAACCGATCGAGAGCTGGGTCAACCGGACCGAGCGACGATGCCGCGAGCAGAACTGCGATTGGTGGTGCCTGTGCTGTAACAAGTGGTTCTGCTGGCTCGTCACGCTAGTCGTTCGGGTCGTGACCTGGGTACTCGTAACGATCGGCAAGTGGGTCACTTACCTTGTCTGCAAAATCGTGGTTACCGTGGTCGGGATCGTCGTTGACCTCGTACTCAAGGCGATAACTCGGATCGTGACCTTCTTTGTCTGCCTCTTCACCGACCCACTCAAGGCGCTCAGCGCGCTGTGGGACCTGTTTAACGACATCGTGGACGCCGTCGACGACGTACTCGGCCTCGTCGTCTCGCTCCTTGACGACGTCAAGGAGATCATCAACGACATCAAGGGTCTCGTCGACGGAATCGGTCGTTCGTTCTGCATCTTCGGCACGGAGTTGTGCGCGTTCTTCACAGCGATCTTCGGTGCGATCAGCGGCGTGCTCGCATGGGCCAGTGACATCGTCGACTGGGTACAGGACACCGTCCAAGGCGTCCGCGACCTCGCCGGCGGCATCCTCAGCCTCGACTGGTGCCGGATCCAGCGCGGCCTAGGTATCTTCAACGTTCTGCGCGTGATCGGCAGCGTAACCCGGATCCCCGGCACGATCTTCTACGCCGGTCCGAAGGCGTTGATCGATCTCGACACCATCCAGTCGCGCATCAATGCTAGCCTCACCACCGCCTTCCGCGACAACCCCGAACGGCTGCAACGTTCGCGTGATCGGGCGAACCTCGGCGGCTCACCCGGCGGCCTGCCGGTCATGCTCGACCCGCGCCGACTGGCGATTTCCTCGTCGGAGTTCCTGCGTGGGCTGGTGACGGACCGAGTGATCGACCTCTACTCGATCGCCGGCCGCTTCACGAGCTGCGAGGGCAAGTTCGTCTACAACCAGTTCGACGGCGAGGTCGTCTACTCGGGCACGACGACCAAGGTCACCAAGACCGACCTCGACGACTTCCTGCGCCTCGGCTCGGGCGCGGTGCCGTCGTTCACCGTCTACCCGATCAAGCAGGATGTCTTCCGCCGCAACCTTGAGACGGCGAGCCGCAAGGGCCTCCAGCTCGGGCTGCGTTTCAACTGGCGCCGCCCCGTCGACCTGCCCGTCGTCAACCCACGGTTCGTCCCGCTGGCCAGCGACGATGGCACGCTCGGCGACGCGGTGCAGAAGGATCTACTGCGCCTGATGGGGCGCCCCAACACGGCGGAACCGCTGGAGGTGATTCCAGTCATCGCCGTATTCGGGTACGTCCTTACCTCGCTGCATGGCCTCGCGTCCTGGTTCCGGCCTGCAGGCGGCGGGGCAAGCCCAACCGGTACCACATTCCGCAACCGCTTCCCAGAGGTCGTCTTCCAATACGTGCCGATCCACGAGATCGGTCACTACGTCGGCCTTGACCACGACCCCCACAACAGTGCCGGCGAGATCATGTGGAAGCCGAGCCAACCGACTGACTGGGGCGCGAGCGTCCTCAATTACCTCGTGACGACAGGCGAAGCGAACTTCACGCTCAACGATGTCGATGTCGTATGGAGATGGATCACGACCAACACGGCCGTTCGCGATCGGTTCCTCCCATGAGTACACCTGTTACGCAAGCCCGCCACGACCCTTCGGTGCTCGAGCTCGCTGGGCCAGATTCGCTCGAACGCCTTCGGGCTTCGTCGACGAAGCGAGTCATTCGCTCGATCGTGATGGTTGCCCCAGAATTGCCCACCGACGCGGTCCGTCGGCTCGAACGGCAACTCAACCGGTGGTACTTCGCCTGCGGGTGCGAACAAGGCTCGACGGCTGTGCTGGTGACGCTGCTGGCGTGCTCGACGACCGGCATTTTCGTCGAGTTCGACGGACCATTCGAATGGTGGCGGATCGTCGGGTACGTGATGGCGGCCGCGCTCGGTGGCAAGGCGCTGGGCGTTGCGTACGCCAAGGCCAGGCTGCGCGGGCTCTACCGGCGCCTGGAGACATACTATGGGTGCCGAGAGTTGAAAGAGCGGCTCGACGTGTGCAGTTTGCCGACGAATGGTCCTGCTCGTCTGGGGCGTGCTCCCCAGGAGTTGGATAGGCTGCCTAACAACAGCATGTAGCTGACGGGGCTTCGCGCCGCCGCTGATGCTGGGCGTTAATGCGGCAGGGCTGAGGGCCGCTTTACACCGGTGCGACCTCGCTGCCGAAAGTCCGCTTGTGGCCGCTAGCGGACGGTGGGTGCTGGTAACGACAATCGACATAAGGTCATTTTGGCGTCTCGCCTGCGGCGACCGCGCTGCTCCTGGTTCGCTTCGCTCATCCCGTCAGACGGCGGGACTCACGCCCGGCACATGACCCCAGTCACACAGACCGATGGACGGCACCGCGCACGCGCCATGCCGCACCCGTAGTCGATTGGCACCGTCCATCCGCGCCGCGCAGATGGACCGTACGAAGACGCCTTCTCAATCCAATCTCGTCATTCGCCTCGGTGGGGAAGAAAGACGGCTGACAGATAGGAGGGGAGGGACGTGCGTGCCTGTGTGTCGTGAGGCTATCACACCGGTCTCGACGTCAAGGCCTCCGCGCGTGGCTGCGCCACGTGCTCGCAAGCGTGTGTCACACGGCCCTGCCTCCTGCGCTTTCGGTGTGCTGGAGACCTTCCACCCAGGCAATTCCGCCTAGGACAACTTGGAGGGGAAGGACATGAAACCATTCAACAACGAACAACAAGCGATCGTGGCGACCGTGGTGCCGGAAGAAGACCGGCTCGAGTTTCTGCCGCGCCACTTTGGGACGCACATGCTCACGGTCGAGAACTATGTGTACGCACAGTTTGCCAAGCTGTGTCCCACCTACACCGGAGGGTATTGGCACTTCTATGACTTGTCCAACGGCGGGTGTTATCTCGCGCCAAGCCGGGAGACCTATCCGATCCTGCATGCGGACAACTTCTTTGACGCCACGGTGTCGGGGGATGCTGCCGGAATCATTGTGTCCTTGTTCAGCTTCAGCCGCTTGTCCTTTCACTTCGAGGACTATGCGCGCGGTCCTCGGCTCGCCAACTACGTTCATTGGCTGCGCGACTTCGCCGCCGACCATCCTGAGGCCGGTCTGATCTTTCGCGCGATCGACTAGATCGCGCATCACGGCCGGCGGGCGGTGGTCGCTCGTCGGCCGGACAATCTCTCCTCTCCTCACACTCGTTCCCACTCTCACGCTTCCCGACACGTTCCCGTTCGGTTTTTGTGGCGGCACCGCGCACGCGCCGTGCGTTCGTTCGCGCACCGTCGCGCGGGAAAGCTCGCACGACCGTGCGACGAACCAGCCTCGCCCATTCGCCCGTTGTGGTGTGAGGCACGTCCGGGTGCAACCGCGCCAGCCAACAGCCCGGAGCGCTGTCACGCTCGCAGCCGGCCATGGCCCCATACCTCGGCCGTTTTGTTGCGCCTCCACGGGTTGTGAGAGGCGCAACACATGTTTTTGAAAGAGACCGGTGGGCCGGTCGACGCGCTGTGGCCGTTGGTCTCGGGGGTGGCTGTTCTCATGGGGAGACAGCTCAAACTGAAAGGGGAGAGCGATGAACGCAGCCGTGATGTGTAGGCCGAATGTGCGAACGAAAAAGAAAACACGGAATGAGATTCGCGCGGATCGGGCGCAACAGGCGCTTCAGTATTACCGTGTGGCCGGGTTACGGGAGCACGGCGTGGACGACGAGACGCTAATTGCTGACTTCCTCACCGATATCCGGCATTTGGCTGATCGATTGGATCTCAACCTTTGTCAGATCGATGGGTTGGCCTATCTCAATTACCTCGCCGAAGCTGGATTGAAGCTACGGTGAAAAGAAAACGGGAGTCGGAACGGCAGCAACCGTTCCGGCTCCCTCACCACGTTCTACGCACCAGGAGGCTCAAACATGGCTAAGAAGACAGTAACAGGAACGGCCACACAGAACGCAAGCGGCGAGGTGTTGGTCCCGCTGTATCGGTTGCAGGTGGTGAAGGAAGCACACGCGCCCCTGTACGGAGCGTCAAAGATTCGCGAATCGGGTGATGTCTACCGATTGCTCCAATCCCATTTTGAGGGCAAACCGCAGGAGGAGTTTGTCGCGGTGTTTCTCGACTCCAAGAATACAGTCGTTGGCTATCAGGTGGTGTCCGTCGGATCACTCAATCTGTCGATCGTCCACCCACGTGAAGCATTCAAGGCAGCGGCGTGCATGAATGCGGCGGGGGTGCTATTCGCGCATAACCATCCAAGCGGTGATCCGACGCCGAGTCAGGAAGACCGGGCGCTGACGGATCGACTCGTCCGTGCAGGCGACATCCTCGGGATTCGCGTGTTGGATCATATCGTCATGGGTGATGAGCGCTATGTGTCGTTTGCCGATTCTGGCTGGCTGAACGCTCATGAGACTTTTGCATAGTGATCATGCACACACAGAAAGAGGCATACATGACACATCATGCTCACAAGACATCACCCAACACCAACTGTTTAGAAGGCTGGCACTGCCCGGATTGCCACAGCTGGGGACCCTTCACGGTCGAGGTGACAACGTACGTGTTGCTCTGGGATGACGGATCAGATCTGTCCTCCGATCATGGCAGCCATGAATATGACGACGCCTCTGTGGCGATCTGTCAAGCCTGTGGGAAACACGCCACCGTTGGCGACTTCCACCACGAGGAGGTGTGAACCATGACGAAACGAGCACAACGCCAATTCGTCGGTGATCTATTGAGAAACATTCGAGCCGATATCATGCGCGCCATTCATACCGGTCTGATTCCGAAAGAGTGGGATGGGATCGAGTTGCGCGAGTTCATCGCGGACAAGGCCCAGCGATCCCGCGCGGCTCACGCGCTCGTGGGCCGACGAGCGAAGGACTACCGCAATCACATGATCATCACGGCAGGCTTATAAATCAGGAAGAGAAAGGACGGGGACATGAATCCAGAGACCATCTTTGTGACGCCAGACGGCCAAGCAGGAGCAGAACACGAACTGATTCCGAGCCTCAGCATTGCCAATCTGTTGCAACAACGGGAGGCGGTCATGACCTTGTTTCAGGAGGCGCTGGCAAAGCTGGAGCAGGCGCACGCCCTGGCGCTCGCCGCCCGGATTGGCTTTCCAGATATTTCATTATCCCGTGATTGGCGCGGTCACGGCATCCGCGTAACGGATGAGGGTGCCAATCGGACGACGCTGTTGGAGACGTTACAGGCCTCTGTGGACGCCGGAGGATGGACGACGCTATTGAACGACTCCGGTCTGCGCTCGATCATGTGTGCCTCGAAGCGCAAGGCAGTGGATGAGCAAATCCACGCCGGGAAGGTGCCGGAACTGACTCGTGAGGCGATTGTGAGTACCTTCTCGACGCTCCACGAATCACGTGAGGAGATGTTCGACCAAGGCGTGATCGAGTGTTTTAAGCGGCTCTCATGGGATTACACAACCAACCAACCGCAGAAATTCGGGAAGCGGATCGTGATGACATATCTGACATCCTACGGCAGTGCCAATCACACCGCAACCGATCACCTCGACGACCTGTTGCGCGTATTTCATCTGTGCGACGGCAAGCCAGAGGCTGACTACCGCCATGCGTCCTACAGTCTGATTTCAACGGCGATGCAGGCGCCGTCAGTCTGGCCGAAGCTTGCCGAGAATGACTATTTCTCCATTCGGCTGTTCAAAAATCAGAACGGGCATGTGACCTTCAAGCGTCCTGATCTGGTGACACGACTCAATCGGATCGTCGCCAAGCAATATCCCCATGCGTTGCCCGCCCCGAAAGGCTAAGGAGGAATGGCGCTGGTGCGATGGGACAGCAGGTGAGAGGGGAGGGAATCACGGCGCTTTCTTTGATCGCGTGTCCCGCCCCTCACCCACCACGGGGCGGGAACGCCCGATTCCGATGTCGGCGGATAGGGCGTTGCAGGCGTGCCAGCCCTCTGAGGCTGTTGGCTGGCGCGAGTGCTCGCCTCATCAGCCGCCCCACTGTCCCCATGTTTTGGGGATAACCGTGTGAACAGATCGAGCAGTTGCGCTGAATGTTCACGAATGAAGACCGATTGAGCACGTTGCCTACTCTTTAGGCATCGGTTCTGTGCGGATGTCGCCACAATCTGTTGGGGTGGACTCACGAGTTACGGTCGGAGCGTCCAATAGACCACGACGGCTGAGAGAAAGGTCACGAGTGCGGCGAGGAGATTCACGTATCCCACAGTGGTGGCCCTGCGCATTTGCGTCTCGGTTGTTTTCAACACTTCGGTGACTTCCTTCCGGATGGTGCGGGCCAGGTCCGTGGTGTGGGTCGCCATCTCCGCCTTCATGGTCTCCGTGGTAGCCGTGAGCGAGGCCGTGACAATCCGTTCGGCTTTCGCTTTGGTCTCCCCTCCCCATCGTTCCGACAGGCCTTCGAGTGTGGTGCGATAGTCTTCAAGCATCGCCTGTTGCGCGGACCGGCTCTCGGCCAATAGCTGAGCATGCAGGGTATGCACGATCAAAATCGGGTCTTCTCGGTCCAAGGCCACGCCGTGCTTCGACGCGATCTCCTTGAGTAAGTCGTCCGTGCGATCGTCGCCCATCACAACACCGGCACCGCGGCGAACTGTTCAAAGAGCTGTTTCTTGATGATCGACAGCCGTTGCCGCGTCATGATCGTGAGGGAGGGGAGGGCCATGGCGTCCTCAAAGGTGAGATGGGCTTGCAGCATGTCGCTGAGATCACGCCCAAACGTTTCTTTTTTGAGATCCGGCAGCCGGATCATGGCCGAAATCCGATCCTTGTGTGCGGTGTAGGCCTTCATCTGCTCAAACGGTTTCCCCTCACGCTCGATCAGACCCCAATAGGGGTTGAGCCACACGACAAACGACACGTCCGCAGGAAATTGTTTCACGAGTTGAGTGAAGCCATGCAGGGTATCCGACTGGGCTTGGCCGCCGGTAATGACGGTATGCACCACGATCTGATGGCCCATACCATGGAGCAAGGCCGGAACCTGGTTTGTGATCAGATAGGCTGAGAGCGGCACGAAGGAGCTGGCCCCATTGTCGATCACCACATCGCCCTTCGCTTGCGAGATCAGTTCCACCAGCTGATCAAAACTGCGGGGATCGATCTCCTCATCCTGGAGGATGTTGAGGCGGGTCACGGGGAGGCCCTTGTAGGCCTGAAACGACGCATTCACGGGGTCGGTATCAATACAGAGCGGGCGCTTCCCTTTGGTCAGTTGGTATTGGGCGATCAAGGCCGCAATCATAGACTTCCCGACGCCGCCTTTGCCTTGCAGGACCAGATGAATCGTGGCCATTAGTACAGCTCCTCCTCATTGGGAACGGGGTTGAAGACGAAGCCACTGTTCTTCTCGGTTTCTGAGGATGCTGGCTTCGTCGTGTCCTTGAGCAGTCGTGAAGGTGTC
>Ga0268299_1001638_pt1 | contig 35815 bp, 22 predicted proteins | sample NOBtaG_FD_193484 | JGI IMG/M metagenome (GOLD analysis project Ga0268299, IMG submission 193484) | Activated sludge microbial communities from bioreactor in Nijmegen, Gelderland, Netherland - NOB reactor | ecosystem: Engineered > Bioreactor > Aerobic > Activated sludge | place: Netherlands... | reverse complement strand
CCCGAGGCCGCTCCGCGGGCCGTGCGCGGCCCCGCGGCGCCGGTCTCCCTCGCGAACGCGACGCGATTGTCATGACGTGTGCACTGAGAACCGTCTCAACATCGACCTGTGCAGAGCTTCCCTAGCGACGTCAGCTGGTCGAAAGCCTTCTGAAGGTTCTCCTCTTCCTTCAGTACCTCAACTTGAAGATCGGGAGGTCCCCACTTCTGTATCCGATCCTGGAAGAACGGATATGACGTTTCCGTTGAGAGGATGAACTCGTCCTGATTGTCGATATTCTTGCGCTCGATCAATCCGTGGATCCCACCGGCGAGGTCCTTATGACCGGCGTTGTCCAGAGCGTTACGGAGCACGCTGAGCAAGATCGTGATGGTCGTGAGTCGCTGCTGGCCGTCGACGACGCCATATCGCTGGCTTCCAGCCTTATACACGACCATGGAGCCGATAAAGTAGTCGGCCGGTGTGTCTCGGACGACGTCGTCCCAGAAGTCCTGTATGTTCTCCCGGTCCCACGAGTACGGGCGCTGGAATCTCGGGATCTTGAAGTATCCAGAGGAGAGCATCGTCCGAACGTCTTGGTCGTGAGACTCGATCTTCATGCGCGCAATTATGACGCGCATCAGGGCGTAGTGCCCTGTGGAATCAAAGTTGTTGGCCCTCTCAGCCGTCAGTCGGTCTAGCGAGATACAATTCGAGAGTCTCTACGCTAGGCCGACAAACATGTCATCCAGGCGGGCCTTCAGACGATTGCACTCTTGAAGGTGTTTCCTTTCGTGGCCGCCAGTCGGGCCCGGAACTCTCCTGGCATCAAGAATCAGCTTCTGAGCCTGGACCAATATCCCTCGGCCGTGGATCACTCATCTCGAGCCGGGCACGGGCCTTTTGCAGTGCGCACAAATGGCCAGCCTTGCCAAGTGCTTGGGCACGTTTCAACGACTCGTCTGCCTCTGCGACGTTTCCCATTCGAGCCGCAATCATGCCGGCAGTGAAGTGTGCCTCTGGATCTTTGGGCTCCAGAATACATGCTTGACTGGCACATTCTCTTGCCCTCTTGAGGTCGATTCCATTGACCATCAAGCATCAAGCTGAGATAAGAGCAACGTGTTCACAGGCATGGCCCTTCGGGTAACGAAGGGTTTCGGATCTTCCAGAGCGCCTCATTGGGCTCTCACCACGGGTTCGGGACGGCGACTTGTAGACCTTACGCCGGTAAGTTCTCACTGTGCAAGCCGGACTCCGACACCTTGTCCAGCGAGTCAGACTCGCAGGATTTCTCGTTGCTCGGTATCTTTGATTTCCTCGATTCCCGGGACTACTTCGTCGGTTACTACGTGATCCTGCCTTCGCGGTCCATGGGGGTCATGATCACGCCGAGGAGCCGTGATCCAGAATGGCCGTCGCGCCGCGTCGTAACCGCAGATCCCCGAGCACAGAGTCCGGCCGCTACTGCGTTCGGCCCCGTGAGCGATGCAGTGGAATCGCATCCACCAACGCGAAGGCTTCTTGCGAGTCATTCGGGTTCGCCCCGGTCAGACTGCACCGCGGGCGGCACGCGGCGCGCGTCACAGATCAGATATCGCTTGCTCGCAGACTTGGCCCGGTCGGTAGGATTCGGCCCAGTCTGGTCACCACCACACACCGCGCGGATGGAACTACTGTCCACGACCGCCCGTGACCAATTAATGCGCCCGTATCGCGCCAGCCTATCGATGGCGCCAAGTGGATGAGATCCCACATGCCTGTTGCCAGTCGCGCAGGCGCCGCCAAGAGGGTCATCCCCGACCAGCACCCGAGTTCCTGCGGGAGCATCTGCCAAAGGATGTCACTGCGGAGAACAAACACAATGCCGGTGAAACACGCGCGATCAGGGACGCGCGGCCGTCCGCCTTTCGGCCAGGGTGGCCGCCTGGCCGTCGCAGGTGCCACTGGGCCACGGGCTCACGGAGGTGGTGAAGGCGTCTCACGAGGAGGAGGGCATACCAGGAGTGCGAGGTTGACACAGCAGACGGCATTCCCTCCAGGCGAACCCCCGCCGCGCGGTGTTCTCGCCGAACCCACTCCAGGCCTTGTAACCCACCCCGAACGCCGTGTGGTCCGACCCGGCCGCGGCCCAAGGCCGAGGCAACAAGTGGGGCTGCCAATTGCACCACCCGTCAGAGGTGCGGCTACAGCCTCGTGGGTCTGAGCCCGAGAGCGTGAAGTATTCTCTGCGCATGGCCGGCTCGCTCCGCACGGTCCGCATCTTCCTGTCGTCGCCTGGCGATGTCGCCGAGGAGCGCGCGCAGGCTCGCGACCTGTTGCTGGGACTGGCACGCGGGCCGTTCGTCCGCGGGCGCGTGCACATCGACGTGGTGAGCTGGGACGATCCGCACGGCGGCGCCACGATGGACGCGCGGCTAACGCCGCAGCAGGCTGTGGACCGGACCCTGCCGACGCCGGCCGAATGCGATCTGACCGTGGTGCTGCTGTGGGGGCGGATGGGGACCCCACTCACGGAGAGGAAGCCCGACGGCACGCCGTATCTCTCCGGAACGGAGTGGGAGTTCGAGAACGCTCTGTTGGCGAACAAGCCGGTGTTCGTGTATCGCCGCACCGAGAGGGTGCTGCTCAATCCCGACGAACCGGACTTCGACGAGAAGCTGACCCAGAAGCGGCGCGTGGACGCGTTCTTCGATCGCTTCAAGGGCGAGGGCGGTACGATCCTGCGGGGGTCGGCTACCTACGCCTCCGTCGACGACCTGCTGGATCGCCTCAGGCACGACGTCGACGGGCACCTGAGCGCCCTGCTTCCCCAGTCCGCCGCTGAGGCGCCGACCCCGTCACTCCCTTCGGTCGCGCTGAGACGGATCCCGCCAGCTGAGGATGTTCCCCTGCCGCCGGAGCCATATCCGCTGCTGGGCCCGTACACGCACCCGCTGACGTTTGCCGGCCGGGACGCCGAGATTACGGCACTCGCCGACCAGGTGGGCCAGCCGCCGCTGGTTCTTTGCGTGCACGCCGCGTCCGGCGCCGGCAAGAGTTCCCTGCTGCTGGCCGGGCTCGTGCCACGCCTGCGCTCCCAGGGACGTGCGGTGAGCATCGATCGCGCGCCAGGGGACCCTCTGCTCGCGCAGCGACTGCTGCGCGACATTCTCGAGCCCTCGGAGGCGATCGAGATTCCGGACGACGACCCGGATCTGCCGGCGACGTTTGCGCGATGGGTGGCCCGGGCGCACGCCCTCTCAGGCAAGCCGCTCGTCTTCGTTCTGGACCAGGTAGACGACGTGATGCGGAACGCTTCTGCGCGCGACCGGGCGCTGGCGCGCATCGGCCCATTGCTGGCGGCCACGGCACAGCGGCTGCCCGGCGTGCAAGGATTTGCCTGCACGTGGGTGCTGTGCTATCGCCACGAGTTCCACGGCGAAGTCCGGGCCTGGCTGGGGGATGTGCTGGTTCAGGCTCGGGCACTGGAGGCGCGAGGACTGGAGTCGCTACCGTTCGACCTGTCGGCCACCCAGAAATCGCACGACTGGGTACTGCCGGTCATGGGTAAACCGCGGCCGGGCGACGGCGGGATCGATCGATCACGGCACGCATTTCTGCGCGCCATCCTGCAGCCCCTGGAGCAGATCGACACGGCCACGGGCCAGCGCCGCTATCCGTACGTGATTCCGCCGGACGGCGCCGAGCGGCTCGCGACGGCGTTCGCGTTGGCCCGGGACGCGCAGCCTGACGCGCCGCTCGTCCCCGAGCTGCAGGTGGTGCTCGGTCACCTCCTGCAGCAGGCACGGCATCGGTCAGATGCCGCCGCCGACGGCAGCATCCTCGTCGCGGTTCCAGACGCAGAGCAGCTGGAGATCGAGACTCGGCACGCCCTGGCGCAGCACGTGGAGCGTGCGCTCGATGCGGCCTTCCCGCAGGGACGCGAAACCGCACCCGGCCAGTCGGCGCGCACGCGGGCGCTCATTGCCCTTCGCCAACTCGCGGACGCGGAGGGGCGCCGTGGGCAGGGTCTGCCAGAGCCGGATGTCATCCGTATGATCGGGCCGGAAGGACGTCAGGTACTGGACCGGCTCTCGGCGGCCGACACCCGCCTGGTCGTGACCAGCAACGGACACTGCACCCTATCGCACGATCTGCTCGCCAAGGTCGTCACGGACATCGTCGCCAACGAAGCCTCGCGGGGCAATCTGGTTCTCGATCAGGCACTGCTCGATCTCCACGTGAAGATCGCGCAGAAGGTCGCGCTCCACCAGAGCGACCGGCACGACACGTCGGCGCTGTCTTTGAGTCGAACGCAGCGTGAGCTGATCGAAGCGAACCATGGCACCCTGCTCTTCAATGACACGCGAAAGGCGTGGTGGGCGATTGCTGAGGAATCGCGGAGGAGGCGGACGAGGCGGTTGGCAGGCTGGGGCGTGGCGGCGGCCGTTGTCGTGAGCCTGGCCGCGGGCATCGGCGTCATCCAAGTCCAGCAGGCGAGTCAGGACGCCGTCGTTTCCGCGGAGATTACCTCGATTGGGAGGGGCTCGCCGAACCCCACACGACTCGTGTCGGTCGGTGTCAGTAGTCAAGAGCTGCTCCTCGCCATCATCGACCGCATGCATGCGGACTGGGTCGCTTCAGCGGAAGCCTTCGGCGCGATGAGCGTCGCCCTGGAGGATGTGTGGCTGCGCACGGCCGACGCCGCGCTCAGGCAGCGCGCGCGTGAGCTGGCCAACACTGTGCGCTCAGCCTTTGTGGCGTATCACTCGCAGAGGACGCCAGAGTTCAAGGCGCCGCCTCCAACGGCCGGGGACGATGGGCTGAACACCTGGGTGCAGTTGACAGCAGGCGAGTTCGTCATGGGTTCGCTAGATGGCAGCACCGGGCAGCCGCCGCATCCGGTGCGGATTTCGAGAGATTTCTTGATCCAGCAGCACGAAGTGACGAACGAGGAGTATCGGCGGTTCGACCCTACGCACAAGTTCCCGCCGCTCCTGGAAGATCATCCAGTCACGGACGTCTCGTGGTACGAGGCTGCTGGCTATGCGGCCTGGCTGGGTGCCAGCCTGCCGACCGAAGCCCAGTGGGAGTATGCGGCACGGGGAACGGGACCATCGAAGGGTCGTGACTATCCTTGGCCGGCGGGACCGCCTGACGGAACGCGAGCGGTCTACTTCGAGATTAGCTATCGCGGCGGCCAGACCAGGCCGCTTCATACTGAACCTGTGGGTTCACGGCCGGCAGGCCGTACGCCCGATGGCCTGGATGACATGGCCGGGAACGTCGCGGAGTGGTGCCGCGACTGGCTAGGGGATTATCCGAAGGTGGGGGAGGAAGCGGTCCCCGACCCGCTGGGGCCGACCAGAGGAGTAACCGGCCGCGCTGCGCGGGAACTCTCCCGCGACGGGCGGGTGATGCGTGGCGGGTCGTTCAACCTCTCCGAGATCGCCCTGCGCGCCGCGGGCCGCTACGGGCGCGACCCCGAGTACCGCGGCGGCGACGTCGGGTTTCGGCTGGTGTCCTCCCACCTGCGCCCTTGACCCTCGGATCACTTCCAGCAGCGTTTCGTCAGGGGGCCCAGCGGGGAGGCTTTGCCACGATTTGCCACGTTCGGTCGAACACGGCACCGTGATCAACGACGATCTGCGATCGCTTCGCGCGGTTCCCTACGAAAACGGGCGACGCGGGACGGTCTGCGACGATCGCGGGCGGCTTAGAAGGCCGGTGCTCTATCCAGCTGAGCTACGGGCGCGAACGCACGATCGTACAAGGCACGAGGCACGAGGCACAAGCCACAGCGCAGCACTGGAACTGATCCCGACCAGCGTCAGCCCCCTCCCGTCGCGCGAAGCGCTCCTCCCGTCAGGCGCAGCCCCCCTCCCGCCTTCGCCAAGGCTACGGCGGGCAGGGCCCGACAGCGGCCGAGTCAGTATTTCAAGACGAGGCCGATCGACCCCCGCCAGAACTTCAGCCGCGGGCCCTCGGTGGCCACCACATCGTCGCCCCGCCCCAGGCTCCGCAGGTAGCGCAGGTCGAATCGCACCCCGACCGTGTCCGACAGGAAGCCGATTGCCCCGCCGCCCACCGTGATCGCCGGCATCGTGCTGCGGATGGGGAAGGTCGCGGTGATGTCCTCGGACTCCGCCCACATCAGGCCGCCGCCCGCCACCACGTACGGCCGGAGCGATTCGCGCGTGATGGACAGCGGCAGCGTCACCACCGCCGATCCGGTGAGGCTGGTCACGAAGCTGCCGTACTTGACCAGTTGCGCCTCGCCGCGCTCGAAGAACCCCGGCATGTAGCCGAGGTCCGCCTCGACGCCGAGCCAGCCAGGCCACAGCACGGGCACCGACACCCCGAGCGCGCTGGCCGACTCGGTCGAGCCGCGCTCGAGGTCCGCGAAGAGCGCGCTCTCGCCCGCGAAGGTGAAGCCCAGATACGGGACGAACAGCAGGTCCTGCGCCAGGGCGGGACGGGACACGCCCCCCACCAGCAGCAGCGCCAGCAGCACGAGGCGGCAGTGGGACAACACGAGACGAGGAACCGGGCCCGGCCGGGCCGGCATGTTCGTTGGTGGCTGCAGCGCGTCCACCCGCGGCTATGAGACGAACAGCCGCAGGAAGATCTTCACGAAGGGCGAGGCCGTCACGTCCCCCCGCTCGAGGTTCGCACCCGTGCTCAACCCGTCGCTGTTGGCCAGCATGATGAGCGTGAGCTGCCGCTCGGGCATCTTCATGACCAGCGCGGAGTAGGCGTCGGGGATGTGGCTGAAGTGCCAGATGATCCGCTCGCCCTGGTAGTTCTGCACGAACCAGCCGAGGCCCGTCGGCAGCGGCGTGCCGGTGATGTTCGCCGGGCTCCACGCCACGGCCAGCGTCTGCGGACTGAGCAACACGGCCTCGTCCAGCGCGGCGTCGAACCGGGCCAGGTCACGGACCGTGGAGACCAGCCCGGATGAGGCCGTCAAGCCGCCCGGGCGATAGTCGCTGCGCGTGGCACGGAGGTTCCGATCCACCCGGTAGGGCAGGGCCATCCGCTCCAGCACGGCATCGTACCGCTGCAGCTGCGGCGCCTCGAACAGCTCGCGCGCGGGGCTCGACGGGTTGGCGAGGTCCTCCCCGGGTACCGAGCCGGCCATCCCCAGCCGCTCCAGCACCGCGTCGGCCATGTGCGCCCGGAACGGCTCCGGGTTGCAGCCCTGGACGACGGCGGCCAGCGCGGCGAAGCGGGCCGCGTCGTACTGGAACTGCCCAGTGGAGGCATGCGCGAGCACCTGCCGCACCGTCGCCGTGGAGGAAGGGAAGTCGGCCACCCACCGGCTCACCGGATCGTCGATGTTGAGCAGGCCCTGCTCTGCGCAGGCGCCCAGCAGCACCGCCGCGACGGTCTGGGTGAGGTCGCCGATCGGATACGGCGTGTCGGGCGCGGCCAGCACGTTGCGCTCGATGTTCTGCTGGCCGAAGCCGCGCTCCCATTCCACCTGGCCGTTCTTGAGAATCAGCGCCGACATGCCGGGGATACCGGTCTGCTCGCGCAGCGAGTCGATATACCGCTCGAACAGCGAATAGAGCAGTACCTGCCCCGAGCCCGGGCCGGCCAGGGCGAACGTGGCACAAAGAGCGAGCGCGAGGACGCGCAAGCGAGGGTTCATGGGTGCCGTCCCAGATAATATCACCGCTGTGCCCGGCCACCGGGTGCCCCGGCGCCCGACAGGTGTGATACAGTTCTCGGCCGTAGTGCCAGCGTCCTTGCGTGCCCGGTTGACGGCGGCGGCCGCCGTCTGTGTCCTGGTGTGGGCCATCCCCGCCTCGGCGCAGGAAGCGCTGCGCGTGCGCCCGCTGGTGCGCAGCGGCCAGGTCCTGGTGTCGTTCGCCCTCGAGCAGGGGTTCACCGACCAGGTGCGCGAAGTCGTCCAGAGCGGCCTCCGGACCACCTTTACCTACACGGTGGAGCTCCGGCTCAAGGTCCCGGCCTGGGTGGATCGCACCATCGGTACCGCCGTCGTCTCCACGACCGTGGAATACGACAACCTCACGCGGCGGTACACCGTGTCCCGCACCCTCGACGGCCGCATGGAGGAATCGCGCGTCATCGAGGACGAGGCCACCGTGAAGCAGCTGATGACCAGCTTCGAGCGGCTCGCGCTGTTCGACACGAAGCTCCTCGAAGAGAACCGCGAGTACTACATGCTGGTGCGCGCCGAGGCGCGGCCCCGCAGCGGTGCGGCGTTCTGGCCCTGGGGCGGCGCCACGTCCGGCTCGGCGAAGTTCACCTTCATTCCGTAGTATTAGGCCGGCTTTGCCGGTAGGCCGGCTTGCGCCGGTAGGCCGGGCTCACGCCGGTAGGCCGGCTTCGCCGGTAGGGCGGCTGCGCCGGTAGGGCCGACTTGGACGACAATATGCCCGTGGCGAACGGTCGAATCCGGATCGGGGCGGCTGCCTTGGCGTGCGGGCTCGGCGTGCCTGGTCTCGGACAGCTCCCGCCCACGCAGGCCCAGGATGCCGCGTCGGTGCGCGTGCTCGAGACGCGGGCGGCTGCGGGCAGCCAGGCCTATGCGCTCAGTACCGGGGCGGACGGCAAGAACTACCTGATCTGGATTGAGCCCGCCGGCGAGGGTCACCACGCGCTGAAATTCTCGACGCTCGGAGCCGAGGGATGGTCCGCGCCGCGCGAGATCAGCCGCGGCAACAACTGGTTCGTCAACTGGGCGGATCACCCTTCGCTGACGGCAATGGCGGACGGGTCGCTTCTGGCCCACTGGCTGGTGAACACCGGGCAGAAACAGGGCAGCTACGGGTACGGCATCCGCGTGGCGCGCTCCACGGATCAGGGCGCCTCGTGGTCCACGATCTTCGAGGACGGCATGCGGAACGTCTCGGACTATGCCGGCTTCCTCACCTTCGCCGCCGGCGGCCACGGGGTGGACGCCATCTACCTCACGCCGCTGAAGCCGGATGACGGCAGCGATGCGGGCCATGGCGAGCACGAGCCGATCAAGACGCTGGCCGCCGTGTCCATCGACCGGGACGGCTCGATCAAGGCGCAGAAGGTCGTGGACACCGACGTCTGCTCCTGCTGCATGACCGACATCGGCCTCACCAGCGCCGGCCCGGTGGCCGTGTACCGCGATCACCTGCCCGGCAACATCCGCGACATCTCCATCGTCCGGCGCGTGAACGGCGAGTGGACGACGCCCGCGCCCGTGGCCCGCGACGGGTGGATGATCCCGGGCTGCCCGACCAACGGACCCGCGCTGGCGGCACGGGGCGCCCGCGTGGCGGTGGCGTGGTTCACGGCGGCGAAGGACACGCCGCGCCTGAAGCTGGCGTTTTCGGACGACAGCGGCGCCACGTTCGGCGAGCCCATCGTGATCGACGAGGGACAGCCGGTCGGCTGGCCGGATCTGGTGATGCTGGAGGACGGCACGGCGCTCGTCAGCTGGCTGGAGCGACGCGGCCAGGGTGTGGGCGAGGTGTTGATCCGACGCGTCTCCGGCCGGCGCGCGCCCGGTCCCCCGCTGGTCGTCGCGCAGAGCGTCAGCGGGCGCGCCACGGGTGTGCCGCACATGGTGCGTGCCGGCGATCGGGTGCTCGTGGCCTGGCGTACGGATCGCGTCCTCACCGCCGCGATACCACTCTCTGCCATCCAGCCCTGACGATGGCCGAGCGTCGCGCGGTTCCTCCCAACTGGCCCGAACTGCCCGACGCGGCGCTCCTCGATCTGCGCCTCTCGGACCTGCCGCTCTCGCTGCAGGGGACCATGATGGAAGGGCGCGTGGCGCAGCTGCGGGCCGAGCTGCTGGCGCGCGGCTTGAGCTTCCCGATCCACTTCTACCTGGCTGAGGAGTGGTTCACGCCGGACGGCCACGCGTCGATGGCCATCCCGTTCTACCTGGCGCATCCCCGGCTCGAGAAGCTCGAGCAGTCGCAGATGCTGGCGGTGGAGGGCGGGGAGCACGAGTGGTGCATGCGCATCCTGCGCCACGAGGCCGGCCACGTCGTGGACAACGCCTACCGGCTGCGCCGCCGGCGCCAGCGCCGCGAGCTCTTCGGGTCGTCCTCGGTGGAGTATCCGGAGTTCTACACGCCCAAGCCGTACAGCAAGAGCTTCGTGATGCACCTCGATCCCTGGTACGCGCAGAGCCATCCGGACGAGGACTTCGCGGAGACCTTCGCGGTGTGGCTGACGCCGCACGCCAACTGGGAGCAGCGCTACGCGGGCTGGCCGGCCCTGAAGAAGCTGGAATACATGGACCAGCTGATGCGCTCGGTGGCCGGGCGGCCGCCGCTGGTGGCCTCGGCGGACGAAGTCGATCCGCTGCGCCGCGTGCGCCGCACGCTCCGGCAACATTACCGGCGACGCCGGCGTCATTACGGGGTGGACCATCCCGCGTTCTACGATCGCGACCTGCGGCGGCTGTTCTCCGACGCGCCGGAGCACGCGGACCGGCCCACGGCGGCGCAGTTCCTCCAGCGCCACGGCCGGACCGCGCGGCGGCTCGTCGCCGAGTGGACCGGCATCTACCAGTACACGATTGATAAAGTGCTCGAGGACATGATTGCCCGTTGCCGTGAGCTGAAGCTGCGGATGGCGATTCCCGAGGACCAGGCCAGGCAGGAGTTCACGGTCCTCCTCACCGTGCAGGTGATGAACTACCTGCACAGCGGGCGACACCGGGTGGCGCTATGACGAACCGCCGCGTACTCGTGCTCGTGCACAAGGACCTGGTCCCGCCGGACGCGCCGGATGCGGCGGACGTGCCGACCGCCGCGTGGCGCATGGAGTGGGACGTCGTCTCGACCCTGCGGCAGCGCGGGTACGAGCTGCGCGTGATCGGCGTGCACGACGACCTGACGCCCATCCGCCAGAACGTGGAGGAGTTCAAGCCGGACATCGTGTTCAACCTGATGGAGGCCTTCGCCGACATCGGCGTGTTCGACCAGAACGTGGTGAGCTACCTGGAACTGCTGCGGCTGCCGTACACCGGATGCAACCCGCGCGGGCTGACGCTGGCACGGGACAAGTCGCTGGCCAAGAAGCTCTTCGCCTATCACCGCGTGCCCGCGCCGGATTTCACGGTGGTGCCGCTCAACCGGAAGCCGGCGCTGCCGAAGACACTGAAGTTCCCGCTCATCGTGAAGTCGCCCACCTACGAATCGTCGATCGGCATCTCGCAGGCGTCGGTCGTGGCCAACGAGGACCAGCTCGCGCGACGCGTGCAGTTCATCCACCAGTCGATTGGCACCGCCGCCATCGTCGAACAGTACGTGGACGGGCGCGAGCTGTACGTGGGCGTGCTGGGCAACCTGCGCCTGCAGGTGTTCCCCGTGTGGGAGATGTCGTTCGCCAAGATGGGCGAGCAGAGCTGGCACATCGCCACCGAGCGCGTGAAGTGGAGCGTAGCGTACCAGAAGAAGCACGGCATCGAGACGGCCGCGGCGGTGCTGCCGCCGGAGGTGGCGCTGCAGGTGCAGCACCTGGCCAAGCGCGCCTACCGGGCGCTGGACCTCACCGGCTACGCGCGCATCGACCTGCGCATGCGCGAGGACGGCAAGCTGTTCGTGATCGAGGCCAACCCGAACCCGCAGCTCGCCCAGGGCGAGGACTTCGCGGAGTCGGCGCGCCACGCCGGCGTGGAGTACGGCCCGCTGCTGGACCGCATCATGAACCTCGGCCTGCAGTGGCGGCCCTCGCGTATGGCGTAGCCACTGCGCCTGACGGGAGGAGCGCTGCGCGCGTCGGGAGGGGGCTGCGCCCGACGGGAGGAGCGCTGCGCGCGTCGGGAGGGGGCTGCGCCTGACGGGAGGGGACTTACGCTGTTCGGGAGGGTGCGGGGTGCAGGGTGCGCGGGTCAGACGGCGGCGATGCCGATCACCAGATCGTCAGATAGGTCACCAGATCACCAGATCACCAGATAGATCACCAGATCACCAGATCACCAGATAGATCACCAGATCACCACATCACGAGATCACCAGGTTCTCTATGGCTGCCTTCCTTCACTATGACGTCTTCACCTCGACTCCTTTCGAGGGGAACCAGCTGGCGGTGTTTCCGGATGCGCGCGGGATGTCGCCGGAGTTGATGCAGACGCTCACGCGCGAGATGAACTTTTCCGAGAGCACGTTCGTGCTGCCGGCCGACACGCCGGGCACGGACATCCGGATGCGGATCTTCACGCCGGGCGGGGAGCTGCCCATGGCGGGGCATCCCACCATCGGCACGACGTTCGCGCTGGCCGACAGCGGCGTCATCCGGCCCGGGGCCCCGCGCATCGTGTTCGGGCTCGGCGTCGGGCCGACGCCGGTGGAGCTCAGCTGGCGCGGCGAGCACCTCGACTTCGCGTGGATGGACCAGAAGACGCCCGACGTGCGCACGCCGGCGTCCGCGGAGGCGGACATCCTGCGCGCCATCGGCGTGGATGGCGCGGCGCGGGCGGCGGCGCTCCCCATCGAGGAGATCTCCTGCGGCGTGCCGTTCACCTATGTCCCGCTGGCCACGCGGGCCGACGTGGACCGTGCCGATCCGGACGTCGCCGCGCTGCGAGCGCTCCGCAGTGCGTTTCCCGACGGACACAACGCCGTCTTCCTGTTCTCGGTGGAGCCCGCGGGCAGCGACGTCACCGTCTACTCACGCATGTTCGCGCCGGGCCTGGGCGTTCCGGAAGACGCGGCCACGGGGGGCGCCAGCGGGCCGCTCGGCTGTTACCTCGTGGCGCACGAGGTCGTCCCGGAGTCAGGTTGGCGGGACATGGTCAGCCTGCAGGGCGTGAAGATGCTGCGCCCGAGCCGCATCCACATGCGCATCACCGCAACCGCCCCGACGTCGATCACCCGCGTGCAGGTCGGGGGCACGGCGGTCCGCGTCGGCGAAGGCACGTTGCGCAGCGCCTAGCGCTGCGCCTGACGGGAGGGGGGCTGCGCCTGTCGGGAGGAGCGCTTCGCGCGACGGGAGGAGCGCTTCGCGTGATGGGAGGAGCGCTGCGCCTGACGGGAGGGGGGCTGCGCCTATCGGGAGGAGGGCTGCGCCTGACGGGAGGAGCGCTTCGCGCGACGGGAGGAGCGCTTCGCGCGATGGGAGGAGCGCTGCGCGCGATGGGAGGAGCGCTGCGCCTGTCGGGAGGGGGGCTGCGCCTGTCGGGAGGAGCGCTTCGCGCGACGGGAGGGGGCTGACGCTGGTCGGGAGGGGGCTGACGCTCGACGGGATCTTTCGGTCACGCAGTCAAAGGCCTGTCCTCTCGAGACCGGGTACGTGGGACATCGGGACAAGATCTTTTCCCGACCAGCGTCAGTCTCCTCCCGACAGGCGCAGCGCCCCTCCCGGCCGGCGCAGCCGCCGCTAGGGCGCGAGCCGTACGCGGTGCCAGCCGGCTTCGGTCCGGGTGTAGAGCAGGCGATCGTGCAGGCGGCTTGGCCGGCCCTGCCAGAACTCGATCTTCTGCGGCGCCAGGCGATAGCCGCCCCAGAAGGGCGGGACCGGCACGAAGTCGCCTTCGTACTGCGCCGTCAGCGATTCGAAGTTCTCCTCGAGCACCCGGCGGTGCGGGACCACGCGGCTCTGCGGCGACACCCAGGCGCCGATCTGGCTCTCGCGCGGACGGGCCTGGAAGTACTCCGCCGTTTCGGCGTGCGTCACGCGAGACACCGTCCCCGTGATGCGGACCTGGCGCTCGAGTTCCCCCCAGAAGAACAGCAGGCACGCCCGCGGGTTGGCCTCGAGATCGCGCGCCTTCGCGCTCTCGTAGTTCGTGTAGAACACGAACCCGGCCTCGGTGAACTCTTTCAGCAGCACCGTGCGCGCCGACGGCTCCCCCTCGGGCGACACCGTGGCCAACGTCATCGCGTTGGCCTCCAGCGACTCCGCGTTGAGCGCTTCGTCGAACCAGTGGCGGAACTGCACGATCGGATCCGCCGCCGCCTGCTCCTCGATCAGTTGGTGACTGCGGTACTCACGACGAAGATCAGCGATGGACATGACGGGTTTCCAAGGGCCGGGTTCGAATCAACAGCAACGATAGGTAGCTCACCACACCATCAGATAGATCACCACATCACCAGATAGATCACCAGATCACCAGATAGATCACCAGATCACCAGATCACCAGATCCGATCGCCAGCTCACCAGATCTCCAGATCACCAGATTGATTCACCTGACTTCAACCCATACCCCCAACAGCCTTTTGTCCTTCGACGCCGGGTCGAGCTCGGACGGGACGAAGCCCCCCGTCGCTTCAATCGTGAACGAGACGACGTCCCGCGAGGCCGGAGGCAGATCGATCCGCTGCGGCTCCCCGGGCATCAGGTCGACCTCGCGCGTCCACCCAGGGGCCCGCAGCGTCACATGATTCGCGGCGTGATCGGTCCGCAGCTCGACGGCGAGAGCCGACACCTGGCCGCCGGCCGCGGCCAGGGTGATTCGCGTCGGACGGCGACCGAGCACCCAGAAGCCCGTGGGCTCCGGGGCGGTCCAGTCATCGTGGAACAGCACCACGGCGTTGTCGTACCGCGCCGCGGCGAGGACCTGGGGCACGCGCGGCCGCCGGCTGGCGTCCACCACCGCCAGCGGCGTGATGGTGATGCTCCGGATGGCGCGCTCGATCTCGGGCCCGCCGCGGAACCCGACGAACCCCACGTCGACGGGCAGCGTGATCTCCGTGGACCAGGCCCCCGTCGCGGGATCGATCGTCCACGTCGAGAGGGGAGGCCCGGTGCGGCCCAGCTGCAGGGAGAACGCCCGCGGGCCGGGGTGCTCGCCATCGACGAACAGCACGTCGGCGCGATAGCGTCCGGCCGGCAGCGAGAACCGGCCGTTGTGGACGACACGGAGGGGCTGGGGCTCGGCCCGAAGGCCCGGCCCCACCATCAGCGTGAAGCTCGACACCAGATCCAGGGCCGCGCCCTTGCGCAGCGGGTCGTACACGATCGCGGCCGGCCGCGCCCTCGCGTCGAAGCTGTCCAGCGCCGCCAGGCGCGCGCGGGCGCGCGGATTGGCGATGGGCTGCGGTGGATCGGACGGCAGCAGCGGGACGACGAGCGCGCTGGCGACGAGCCCGACGGCGAGCACCACACCGGACGCGAGGGCGGCGATGCCGGGCGGCGTCCGCGGCAGCCGCCGCAGCAGGCCCGCACACAGGGCCGCCACCGTCAGCCAGGCCAGGCTGTGCGCGACGGCCGTGCCCGCCTCGTGATGGATGAAACTGGGCGCCAGCGACCACACCTCCCAGCGCGGGGACCACCACTCCAGCACGCTGGCGGTGCCGTCGCGGCCGTTGGCCAGCAGGAAGCCGTCCTGTGCCAGACCGAGCTGCACCGCCACGCCGATGCCGACCCACAGCAGCAGGTGCTGCGCCGCGCGACGCGCCGATCCCGCGTGCGCATCGGCGAACGCGGCGGCGATGGGCAGCGTGAGCAGCAGCAGGCCGGACGCGAGGGGGCGCGACGGTGACGCGGAGCCGCCCCACCAGATGCGGAACGCGCCCACGGTGCCGAGCAGGGCGCCAAAGACCAGGATGATGCGCATCGCCAGCGCGCGGCGGTCGCCGCCGGCGCGCCAGAGCGTCCAGAGGCCGGTCACCGCCAGGATGTAGGCCGGGGCATAGGGCAGCAGCCCGTACTCCTGGTCGAAGAGCAGGCCCGGTGCGCCGAACACCAGGTTCCACGGTGTCGTCTGCACCATCGCGCCGTAAGGCGCCTGCGGTCTCGGCGTGCCCCAGATGGCGTAGAAGAACCCGAACCACGCGGCGAGCAGCGCCCCGTACGGTAGGACGGCCTGTGCGATGGCCCGAAACGGCACGAGGCGCCACGTGGCGGGGCCCGAGCCGGTGATGAGGCCCGTGGCCAGGAGCGCGGCGCTCATCGGCGCGTACTTCGTGCTCAGCCAGGGCAGGCAGCCGCACGCGAGGCCGAGGACCCACGGGCGGCTCGTCGTGATGCCGAGCATCACCGCCAGCCCCGCGGCAATCTCCGGGTAGACCGTGAACGTGTTGTAGAGATACGGCGCCGAGAGCGCCACCACGGCCCACGCGAACGTGGCCGCCGGCGCCGAGCCGGTGAGGCGCCGCACCCAGTGCCACGCCAGGACGGCCGATCCCGCGGCCATCAGGACCAGCACCAGCACCACCGCGCGGTACCCCCCGGCCGCGTACACGGGCGCCAGCAGCACCGGCAGGCCCACGGGGTGGATGGAGTAGATCTCCCCGTTGGCGCCACGCGTCAGGTAGTGCGGGTCCAGCGGCTGGCGGAAGTACTCGGCGTAATCGCCGCGGCGATGGTTGTTTTCGATTTTCAGGTCGCCATCCCGCCACAGGCTCTGGGCAATCACCAGGTAGTGCGGCTCGTCGCCGGCGGGGTAGAGGACCGTCTCGGTCAGGCGCGCGGCGGCGCCGCCGCACACCAGCGCGGTGGCCAGGCCGATCGCCGCGGCCTGGCGGCCCGGTGTGGCTGGGAGCCACTGCGCGATCGACGGCCGCCACTGCCACCAGGCCCATATCCCCATGGCCGCGGTGACCAGCCAGATGACCCATCGCAGCGGGCCCGCGAGGATGCCGAGGACCGGGAACGCGTCCGGCACCAGCGGCAGATAGGGCAGCACCAGCACGGCCGAGAGCAGGGCGGGCCACAGGATGTCCGGGACGCTGGACGCTCCGCTGGGGGCGGGGCGCCACGCCATGTGCCACACGAGCGCCAGCGCGACGGCTGCCGTCAGGACCATCCCGGCGGCGGACTCCCACGGCGGGAAGAAGGCGACTCGCACGCGCGCGCCGCCCAGCACAGCCTCGTCGAGCACGCCGGCGGTGGCGAAGAGCGCCGCGGCCACTACCAGGCAGACCAGCACGGGTCCCGCTGCGCGTCGCATGCGGCAGGATTGTACAATCACGCCCCGTCGAGGAGCGTGTCCTGATGCGAACGATTGCCCTGCTGGCCCTGTTCACCGCTGCCTGCTCGACGGCGCCCGCGCCTTCGTCGCCGTCCGATCCCGCGCGCACGACCGACTTCGACGTCCTCATCACCGGCGGCCGCCTCCTCGACGGGACCGGTGCGCCCTGGTTCGAGGGCGACGTCGGCATCGTGGGCGACGAGATTCGCGAGATCGGACGGCTGGCCGCGCGCACCGCGACCACGCGCATCGACGCCCGCGGCACGTACGTCGCGCCCGGCTTCATCGACATGCTCGGCCAGTCCGAGCTGAACGTGCTGGCCGATGGCCGCGCGGCCTCGAAGATCACGCAGGGCATCACCACCGAGATCACGGGCGAAGGGAGCTCCATCGCGCCGCTCAACGATCGGCTGGCCGCCGAGGCCAGGCCGAGCTTCGCGGCCCTGAAAGTCGAGCTCGACTTCCGGACACTGGGGGAGTACTTCACCCGCCTCGAGACCCGCTCGCGCACGGCCATCAACGTGGGGACCTTCGTCGGCGCGGGCGGGCTCCGTGCGTACGTCATCGGCGACCAGCAGCGCGCCGCCACGCCGCAGGAGCTGGAGCAGATGAAGACGCTGGTCCGGCAGGCCATGGACGAGGGCGCCCTGGGCCTCAGCACGTCGCTGCAGTACGTGCCCGACCGCTTCGCGAGCACCGACGAGATCGTGGAGCTGGCGAAGGTGGCGGCCGAGTACGGCGGGCGCTACCTGACGCACCAGCGATCGGAATCGAACCGGATCATCGACTCGCTGAACGAGGCCTTCACGGTCGCCGAGCAGGCGCACATCCCGACGGAGATCTGGCACCTGAAGACGGCGTATCGCGCCAACTGGGGCCGCATGCCGGAGGTCCTGAAGCACATCGAGGCTGCCCGGGCGCGCGGGCTGGACGTGACGGCCAACATGTATCCGTACGACCGGGCGTCCAACGGGCTCGACGCCTGCCTGCCGCTCTGGGTGCGGGACGGCGGCACCGAGGCGATGATCGCGCGGTTGAAGGACCCGGCCCAGCGCGAGCGCATCAAGCGGGACATGGAGGCTCCGAACCCGGCGGACTGGGAGAACCAGTGGTACGGATCGGGCGGAGCCAGCGGGGTGCTCCTGTCCTCGGTGCTCGATCCCTCGCTGCGCAAGTGGGAGGGCAAAACGCTGGAGGAGATCGGCCGGGAGATGGGGAAGGACCCGCGCGACGCGGCGATGGACCTCGTCATCGCCGACCGCGCCGAGGCGTCCGTGATCATCTCGATCATGCGCGAAGACGATGTGCGGGCGGCGCTGGCGCATCCGATGATCGCGATCGGGACCGATTCCGGCGCGCGGGCCGAGGACGGTCCGCTGTCGGTCTCGAAGTCGCATCCCCGCGCGTGGGGGTCGTTCACGAAGATCCTCGGGACCTACGTGCGGGACGAGAAGCTGGTCCCGCTGGAGGAGGCCGTCCGCCGCTTCACCTCGCGTCCCGCCACGCGCATGGGCATTACGGACCGCGGCATCCTGCGCCCGGGCTTCAAGGCCGACATCACCATCTTCGACCTGGCCACCGTGCGGGATCGGTCCACGTTCACCGATCCGAACCACTACTCCGAGGGGATTCGCCACGTGCTCGTGAACGGGCAGCCGGTCGTCAGCGACGGACGCATCACCGACGCACGCCCCGGACAGGTGGTGCGGAGGTGACATTGGCGTCGCTGTCCATTGGCGATTGCCCATTGCAGATTGGCGATTCATTGGGCGAACGCGGATTGACGGACTGGCGCATTCGGCCCCAGGGGCCCAGGAATGCCCCAATAGATGCCCCAATGCGACAATCCGCCATCACCCAATGAATCGGCAATCGGCAATCCGCAATTCGCAATGGTCGTAGCGCTCCCCCTGTGGCTGGCGCTGCTCCTGGCGCTGCCCCCGCGCCCGTCCCCCTGGCTGGTGTTCGTCACCGGGTTGCCGGTCGTCGTCGTCGCGTGCCGGTGGGTCGCGCGGCGCGAGCAGTCCACGCTGGGCGACACCCTGCGCCGGTATCCTGATGTCCTCGCGCTCGCCCTGGTGCTGCTCTACGCGCTCGGCGTGCTGGTGGCCGACACGCACGGCGTCACGACCGACGGGGTCACGTACTTCACGCAGCTGCGCAGCCTCGTGTTCGATCGCGATCTCGACGTCGAGCGCGAGTTCGCGTTTCTGGCCCAGCCACCGCGCGCGAACCACGTGGTGCCCGTCGGGCCGCTGCTGATCTGGTCCCCGCTGTACCTGGCCGTGGCCGCGGTGGACACGCTCGGCCGCATGGCCGGCCTCTGGTCTCCGCCGGCCGATCCCGTCGGCGTCGGCCTTGGTCTCCCCTACGTGCGCGCCGCGCTCTTCTCGTCGTTCGCGATTGGCGCCGTGGGCCTCTTCGCGTTGCTCCTGCACCTGCGTCGCGAGTTCTCGCGCGCAGTGGCGTTCCTGGCCGTGCTGCTCGTCTTCGGCGCGACGCCGCTCTACTGGTACATGGTCTACGAGCCGTCGATGACGCACGCCGCGTCCTTCGGCTTCGTGGCGCTGTTCATCGTCTGTTCCGCACGCTGGCTGGCGACGCCGGGACTGAGGTCCCGGCGCTCCGAAACTGACCCGTTGCCCGGGCTGGCTTCGTCGCTTCCCGACAGCGTCAGCCCCCTCCCGACAGCGTCCGCCCCCTCCCGACAGACGTCAGGCCCCTCCCGACATGCGCCAGCCCTCCTCCCGACGTCGTCAGTCTCCTCCCGGCAGGTTCTCCTGCTCGGCACGATCCTGGGCCTGGCGATCCTGGCACGCTCGCAGGAGGCCCTGTTTGCGATTTACCCCGGCCTGCTGGTGCTCACGGCGGCCGGCGTGGCGATGCGCGACCGGGTCCGGGGCGCGGCGCGCCTGGCGGGGTGGGCGCTCGTCGGCGTGCTCCCGTGGATCGCGCTGCAGGTGCTGCACAGCTACGTGCTGTTGCTGCGCTACGACTACCAGCTGATGGGGCAGGGCGGGTACCTCCAGCCGTGGCAGTCGCGATGGATCGACACGCTGTTCTCGTCGTGGCACGGCTTCCTGTCGTGGACGCCGGTGGCCTACCTCGCGGTGATCGGCATGTGCGCGTACCTCTGGCGGGAGTGGCGGTGGGCGGCATCCGCGTTGCTGGTGCTGCTGCTCACGGCCTGGGTGAGCGGCTCGACGGTGGACTGGGCGGGCGGCTGGTCGTTCGGCGGGCGGCGATTCACCAGCGTGCTCGTCGTGCTCGCGCCGGGGCTCGCGCTGGTCCTGGAGTTCGTGTGGCGCCGCCCGCTGGTGGCCATCGCTCCGCTCGTCGCCGGCGCCCTCTGGTGGAACCACCTGCTGATGGTGCAGTACACCGCCGGCCTGCTCCCCAAGGACGAGCCGGTGCCGTTCGGCCGCATCGTCCGGCAGCAGGCGGAGCTGCACACGCGCGCGCCGTACTGGTACCCCTTCGCGTTTCCCGCGAACGTGTGGTTCGCCTGGCGCGAGGGCGTGCCCGTGGACAAGTACGACGTGCTCTCTCCCGAGACGCCGACCTCGTCGTTCTCGCTGACGTTCGACCGCGTGGCCGAGCGCTTCCTGCTGAGCGGCTGGGACGTGCCGGGCGGCGACGACTGGGGGTCGTGCTGGTGGATTGGCGGCACGCCGGCCTCGATGGCCTTCCCACTCGACCCTGGCGGCGGTGACGTCATCATCCGCGTGCGCACGCGCACGCGCTTCGACGAGCCGGCGGTCCGCGCGAACATGGCGATCGACCTCAACGGGCAGGAGGTGGGCCGCTTCGCGGCCGGCCTGCCCGACGCGACGACGAGCGAGGTACGCGTACCGGCCATCGTCGCCGGCCGGCTGTTGCGCCGCGGCTTCAACCAGCTCGCGTTCCGCAGCCTGGGCATCGAGGCGGTGGACCCCACCGACTCCCGCGAGCCGAGCGCGCAGGCTGCCCGCTGGCGCCGCGGGGTGTGGCCTGTCGCCGTGTATGAGGTGTCTGTGGTGGTGGCCGCTGTCCATTGACGATCGCGGATTGGCGATTGGCGATTCATTGGGCGATCGCTGACCGGCGCATTGGGGCATTGGGGGATTGGGGGATTGAGCGATTGAGCGATTGAGGGATTGAGGGGACGCTCGAGGAGGAAACATGCGTATTCCGGTACTTGCTCTCGCGTTCGTGTCGATCGTTGGATCCTGGTCGGTGGCGGAGGCGCAGACGGTCTACCGCCTGAAGGGGACCGCGCGGGCCGGGGACGCGGTCGCGGCTGTCTCGGTGTCGGCCGACGCGCTGGCCGGGTTTCGCGGCGAGCAGTTCACCGGACAGCCCTCCTTCACGGTCCAGAGCAACGAGAAGGGCGAGTGGAACCTGCTCGGCCTCACCGCGGGTGTCTGGCTCCTCACGGCCTCGGCCCCGGGCGCGTTGCCATCGGTGATCGTGTTGCCCATCAAGTTCTCGCAGCGTCAGATGCAGAGCGCGCAAGGCGGGCAGCTGAACTGGTCGTGGCCCTTCCAACTGGCGCCCGCCAGTGCGCATCCGCTGCTGGAAAAGGCCGCGCCACTGGTCGCCGAAGGCCGCGCCGTCGAGGCGGTGCAGTTCATCGCCACGGCCCTCTTGCCCGACGCCTCGACCGCGGACAAGTGCGCGGCCGGGCAGATGGCGCTGGCGATCAAGCAGACCGCGCTGGCCCAGCAGCTGTTCCGGGCGGTCCAGCAGGCCGAACCGAAGAATGGGTGCGGGCCGGTCGGCCTGGGGTCGGTGGCCCTGATGGTGCACGACTGGGACACGGCGTCGAAGATGCTCTGGACCGCGCGCGACCTCGTCCCGCGGGACCAGCGACCGGCGCTCGCCGCCGCCATCACCGAACTCCAGCAAATCGCGCGGGTCCAGTAGGTGAGCCGCGCGCTACCAGAGCCAGGCGGCGCCTCTCACCCCGGAGGCGTCGCCGTGATGCGCGCGCACCAGCCGGGTGTGCACCTCGTCCGAGAACACGTGCGGCCCCCAGCGACGCGGCACCTCGTCGTAGAGCGCCTCGATGTTCGACAGGCCACCGCCGAGGACGATGACCTCGGGGTCGAGGACGTTGATGACGGTGGCGAGCGCGCGCGCCAGGCGATCCGTGTAGCGCGCCACCGCGTCGCGGGCCTCGGCGTCTCCCGCCCGCGCGGCCTCCGCCAGCGTCGTCGCGTCGCGCCGGCGTCCCGTTCGCCGCGCCGTGTCGTCCGCCCATCCCGGTCCCGAGAGAAACGTCTCGATGCATCCGTGTCGCCCGCAGTAACACGCCGCGCCGGGCCGCTCGTCATCCGTCGGCGCGGGCAGCGGGTTGTGTCCCCATTCGCCGGCGATGTGATGGGCACCTTCGAGGATCCGGCCGTTGATCACGATGCCGCCGCCGACTCCGGTGCCGAGGATCACGCCGAAGACGACGCCGGCGCCCGTCGCGGCGCCGTCGGTCGCCTCCGACAGCGCGAAGCAGTTGGCGTCGTTGGCCAGGCGGACGGGCCGCCCGAGGGCCCGCGCGAGGTGCTGGTCGAACGGCTGGCCGATGAGCCACGTCGAGTTCGCGTTCTTCACGAGCCCGGTGGCGGGGGACACGATGCCCGGCATGCCGACGCCGATGGAGGCGGGGCCGCCGAAGCGCTGCTCGAGAGCCCGGACCAGGTCCGCGATGGCGGCGAGCGTCGCGTCGTAGTCGCCGCGCGGCGTCGCCACCCGCACCCGCCCGAGCTCGTGGCCCTCGGCGTCGAGCGCGACGCCCGCGATCTTCGTGCCCCCGAGGTCGATCCCGATGCGCATCATCGGGACCTGCGGCGCCCGGATGTTCCGGCGGGCGTGGACGCCGGACCGGTCTGGCCGAACAGCGCCCCCAACCGCCCGCCTGCCGCCGAGGCGGTCATCAACTGCCGCAGGCGCCGCAGTTGTGTCTCTTCCCGCTTGGCGCTGATGACGAACCAGATGGCGAGGCGCCGGTAGCCGGGTGGTTGCGCGGAGAAGTGGGCCCAGGCCTCCGGCTGCTCACGGAACCGGGCCTCGAGCGGCGGGGGAAATTGCTGCGGGCGCTGCTCGAACGAGTAGATGCCCGACTTCGCGGGATCCCGCCGGGCGTAGGCCGTGAGGCCCGCGTCGTGCATCTGCCCCGCCGCGGTGAGGCGCTCGACGTGGCGGATGTTCACGGTGCTCCAGATGCTGCCCGGCCTGCGCGGGGTGAACCGGTTGGTGTAGGTGGTCTCGTCGAGCTTCTTCCGGACGCCGTCGATCCACCCGAAGCAGAGCGCGACGTCCAGCGCGTCGGCGTAGGTGAGCCCGCGCCGCCCGGTGTGCTTCCGGTGGAAGCCCACCCAGATTTCGGCGGCCCGGCCGTGATGCCGTTCGAGCCAGCGCCGGAAGCTGGTGGCGGAGGTGAAGAACCGTGCTGCGACGGGCAACGGGGCGGGGGTGCGCTTCGAGGGCTTCTGTGACGTCAAGGTGTTGATACCGACCGCTTTAGGCGGTCCAGCCAGATGACAACTTCTGACAATACTTTTTCCGCATCGGCCGTATACTCCATGCAGATTATGCGCCCGAGGTCTATCGTCTCGCTGATGGTGACGGGAATCGTGACCGCCGGCCTGGCCGGCCTCTCGGTCCTGGCCGAGGGCCAGGCTCCGGCGCCACGCCCGCCGGCTCCTGCCGGTCGGCCCGTAACCCCGACGCCTGCCGTGGCCCACGCCACCACGATGCCCGTGGCGGATCAGAACGCCCTCGTCAAGCAGTACTGCGTGACGTGTCACAACGATCGCGCGAAGGCCGGCGGCCTCACGCTGGCCAGCTTCGATGCGGCCACGGCCACCGAGCACGCGGAGGTGTCCGAGAAGGTGATTCGCAAGCTGCGCGCCGGCATGATGCCGCCGGCGGGCGCGCGGCGGCCGGAGGCACCGGTGCTCGGCGACCTGGCGACGGCGCTCGAGACGCGGATCGACCAGGCGGCGGCGCTCCACCCGAACCCGGGCCGGCGGCCGTTCCAGCGCCTGAACCGCGCGGAGTACACCGCCGCGGTGCGCGACCTGCTCGACCTCGACGTCGACGTCGAAGCGTATCTCCCGCCGGACACCATCAGCGACGGGTTCGACAACGTCGCCGAAGCGCAGGGGTTCTCGCCGACCGTGCTGGACGGCTACCTCCGCGCGGCGAGCGCCATCAGCACGCTGGCCGTGGGGGATGCCACCGCGGCGCCGACCGAGGCCAACTACAAGGTACCCCGCACGGCGAACCAGATGCGGCAGGTGGAGGGCGCGCCCTTCGGCACCCGCGGCGGCATCGCCATCACGCACATCTTCCCGGCCGACGGCGAGTACACGTTCCGCATGATGCTGCACTCGATTCCGACGGGGCAGCTGTTCGGCAGCAGTTTCCCCGGCGAGCAGATCGAGGTGTCCATCAACGGCGGGCGTGTCGCGCTGCTCGACATCAACACCCGGATGAGCGAGTCGGACCCGAACGGGATGAACCTGGTGACGCCGAAGATTTACGTGAAGGCCGGCCCGCAGCGCGTGGCCGCGGCGTTCATCTCCCGCTTCGACGCACCGGTGGACGACCTCATCGCGCCCATCGAGCACACGATGGCCGACAGCCAGATCGGCAGCGGCTTCGGGATCACGGCGCTGCCGCACCTGCGCGAGTTCGCGGTCACCGGGCCGATGAAGGTCACCGGGGTGTCCGAGTCGCCCAGCCGCCGCCGGATCTTCGCCTGCCGTCCGACGGCGCCGGCCGAGGAGTCCCGGTGCGCCACCGAGATCGTCACGCGCCTGGCCGCGCTGGCCTACCGCAATCCGGTGTCGAACGAGGACGTCCGGAAGCTGATGATGTTCTACGAGCAGGGCCGCAAGGAGGGCGACTTCGAGGAGGGCGTCCGCATGGCCCTGCAGGCGATGCTCGCCAGCCCGAAGTTCCTCTTCCGCCTCGAGGAAGTGCCGGCCACGGCGCGGCCGGGCCAGAACTACCGCATCACGGACTTCGACCTGGCGTCGCGCCTGTCGTTCTTCATCTGGGGGAGCGGGCCCGATCAGGAACTGCTGAAGCTCGCCGGCAACGGGACGCTGCGGCAGCCCGCCGTGCTCGACAAGCAGGTGCACCGGATGCTGAAGGACTCGCGGTCCGCGGCGCTCGGGACGCGCTTCGCCTCGCAGTGGCTGCGCCTGCAGGACCTGGTCAAGCTGATTCCCGACTACCTGCAGTACCCGCAGTACGACCGCACGCTGGCCGACGCGCTCAAGCGCGAGACGGAGCTCTTCTTCGATGCGGTCGTGCGTGACGATCGGCCGATCACCGATCTGCTCACGGCCGACTACACCTTCGTCAACGAGCGTGTGGCGCTGCACTACAAGGTGCCCAACGTGACGGGGCCCGACTTCCGGCGCGTGACCCTCACCGATCCGAACCGGCGCGGTCTGGGCCTGCTGGGCCACGGCAGCGTGCTCGCGCTGACCTCGGTGGCCGACCGCACCTCGCCCGTGCAGCGGGGCAAGTGGATCATGGAGGTCCTGCTGGGCTCCCCGCCTCCGGCGCCGCCGCCCAACGTGCCCTCGCTGGACGACTCGGTGGCCGCGGCCCAGGGCGCGAAGGTGCTGTCGGTCCGCGAGCGCATGGAGGAACACCGCAAGAACCCGTCCTGCAACTCGTGCCACCGCGTGATCGATCCGCTCGGCCTGGCCCTGGAGAACTTCGACGTCACGGGCGCGTGGCGCATTCGTGACGGCGACTCGGGCATCGACTCGAACGGCGACCTCTACGACGGGACCAAGATGCAGGGCCCGCAGGGGCTGCGCGACGCCATCCTGCGCCACAAGGACGTCTTCATGCTCAGCTTCACCGAGAGCCTGATGACCTACGGCCTCGGCCGGCGCGTGGAGCACTTCGACCTGCCGACCGTCCGCGCCATCGTCCGCGACGCGGGCAAGGCGGACCACAAGATGTCGCAGTTCATCCTGGGCGTGGTGAAGAGCCCGGCGTTCCAGATGGGCCGCCTGGAGCCTGCGGAAACGACCACGGAAGCAGCACGCTGATCGCCAAGACCTGAAGCCTGAAGCCTGGAGCCTGACGCCTATGTTCATCACGCAGAAGCACATCTCCCGCCGCACCGCCCTGAAGGGCATGGGCGTGACCGTGGCCTTGCCGTTCCTGGAGGCCATGGTGCCCGCCGGCGCCGCGGCGACGACCGCCACCGGCAAGGTGCGCCTGGCGGCCATCGAGATGGTGCACGGCTCGGCGGGCGCCACCGTGATTGGCGCCAAGAAGCATCTGTGGTCGCCGGAGGCCACAGGCTCGGCCTTCGACCTCAGCCCGAGCAGCCTGGCGCCGCTGGAGCCGTTCCGCGAGCACCTGACGATCATCAGCAACACGGACGTGCGGAACGCCGAGGCGTTCACGCCGCCCGAGATTGGCGGCGACCACTTCCGCTCGAGCGCGGTGTTCCTCACGCAGGCGCACCCGAAGCAGACGCAGGGCTCCGACGTGCACGTGGCGCCGTCGCTCGACCAGCTCTACGCGCAGAAGTACGGGCAGGACACGCCGATTCCCTCGATGCAGCTCTGCATCGAGAACGTGGATCAGGCGGGCGGCTGCGCCTACGGCTACGCCTGCGTCTACACCGACACGGTGAGCTGGGCCTCGGCCACCGAGCCGCTGCCGATGGTGCGCGACCCGCGTGCGGCGTTCGACATGCTCTTCGGCATGGGGGCCACGCCCGAACAGCGGGCGGCCCGCCGCCGGGCCGACAGGAGCATCCTCGACTGGATCACCTCGGAGGTGGCCCAGCTCAAGTCCAATCTCGGGCCCGTGGATCGCGCCCGGCTGTCGGACTACCTCGACGACGTGCGCGAGATCGAGCGGCGCATCCAGCGGGTCGAGGCGAGCAACGCCAGCGGCGAGCCCCGCGAGCTGCCGATGGCCCCGATGGGCGTGCCCGACTCGTTCGAGGAGCACGTCAAGCTGATGTTCGATCTCCAGGCGATTGCCTTCGCGTCGGACATCACCCGGGTGTTCTCGTTCAAGATGGGCCGCGACGGATCCAGCCGCGTCTATCCCGAGAGCGGCGTGAAGACCGGGTTCCATCCGGCGTCGCACCACCAGGATCGCGAGGACCGGATCCTCGACTTCGCGAAGATCAACAAGTACCACCTGAGCCTGCTGCCCTACTTCCTCGAGAAGCTGAAGAACACGCCAGACGGCGATCGGAGCCTGCTCGAGAACACGATGGTCATCTACGGGTCGCCCATGGGCAACTCGAACGTGCACAACCACAAGCGCTGCCCGCTGTTCCTCGCGGGCCACGCGGGTGGCAAGCTCAAGGGGCACCTGCACATCAAGGCGGCCGACGGCACGCCCATGGCCAACGCCATGCTGTCGATGCTCCACGTCCTCGGCCTCGAAGACGTCAAGAGCTTCGGGGACTCGACTGAGGCGCTGGACCTGAATAGCGCTGGCGCGCCGACGTCCATTGCCGATTGATGATCGCTGATTGGCGATTCATCGGGTGATCGCCGATTGGGCATTGCGACATTTCGGTGATTGACGCATTGGGGCATTGGGGCATTGATGGGGGGATTGTGATGGCGCGCCGGATGATGTGTGGGCTCGGGATGGCGTTCGCGCTCGGCGCCGCGGTCGTGGCGGCGCAGACCTCCACTGTGACCGAGGCGGCGCGCCGTGGAGACACGGCGGCGGTGCGGGCGCTGCTGAAGCAGGGGGCAGACGTCAACGCCGCAGAGGGCGACGGCACCACGGCCCTCCATTGGGCCGCGCGCGCCGGCGACGCCGAGCTCGTGCAGATGCTCGTCTACGCGGGCGCCAACGTGAAGGCGGCCACGCGCCTTGGCGCCTACACGCCGTTGATGATGGCGGCGCAGGCGGGACACGCCGAGGCTGTCGCCGCCCTCGTCGCGGGCGGGTCGGACGTGAAGGCCACCTCGACCACCGGCACCACGCCGCTGATGTTCGCCGCGCAGTCCGGCGATACGCGCACCGTGACGACGCTCGTCGAGGCGGGGTCGGAGGTGAACGCGAAGGAAACCGCGATGGGGCAGACGCCGCTGATGTTCGCGGCGGCCCACAACCGCGTGGACGTCGTCAAGCTGCTGCTCGCGAAGGGCGCGGACGTCGCGGCGACCTCGAAGGTTGTGGACCTCCGGAAGCTCAGCAGCCCCGAAGAGGAGTTCTTCCGCCAGCGGGCGCAGGCGCAGGGCGGCGCCCAGGCCGGTCCGCGGCCGCCGGACGTGGCGGGCGTGACCCGGCAGTTTCGATACAACGAGCTCGTGGGTACGTCCGGCGGGTTCGCGCCGCTGCACTTCGCCGTCCGTCAGGGCCACTTCGACGTGGTGAAGGCGCTCGTGGACGGCGGCGCCGACGTCAACCAGATCAACCCCGGCGACAAGTCGACGCCGCTCGCGGTGGCGACCATCAACGGGCACTTCGACATCGGGAAGTACCTGCTCGACAAAGGCGCCGATCCGAACCTGGCGACCGAGAACGGCGTCGCGCCGCTCTACGGCACGCTGAACGTCCAGTGGGCACCCAAGGCACTCTACCCGCAGCCGCAGGCCTACCGGCAGCAGCAGACCACCTACCTCGCGTACATGAAGCTGTTGCTCGACAAGGGGGCCAACCCGAACCAGCGCCTCACCCGCAAGGTGTGGTACTCCGGCTACAACTTCGACCTCGCCGGCGTGGACGAGATTGGCGCCTCGCCGTTCTGGCGCGCGGCCTACGGCGGCGATGTGGAGGCGATGAAACTGCTCGTGTCCTACGGCGCGGATCCCACGATCACCACGATCAAGCCCGCGGGCCGGCCGCGGACGGGCGACGGCGACCGGTTCACCGTGCAGGATGTCTCGGGGCTGCCGCCAGTCCCGGTCGGCGGTCCTGCCGTGACGCCGCTCCAGGCGGCGGCTGGCGTGGGCTACGCCGAGGGCTTCGCGGCCAACTCGCACCGCTACGCGCCCGCGGGCCTGCTGGCCGCCGTGAAGTATCTCGTCGAGGAAACCGGCGCCGACGTCAACGCGGCCGACCACGAAGGGAACACCGCGCTGCACCACGCCGCCGCCCGCGGCGACGTCGAGATGATCAAGTACCTCGTGTCAAATGGCGCCGACGTCACCCGCGTGAACCGCGAAGGGCAGACGACAGCCGACATGGCCAATGGGCCGGTGCAGCGCACGCAGCCGTTCCCGGACGCGCTGAAGCTGCTCGAAAGCCTTGGCGCCAAGAACAACCATAAGTGCGTATCGTGTTAGGGCAGGTGCCGGCGGGTGCCGGCAGGTGCTGTCAGGTGCGGGCAGGTGCTGGTGCGCACGGGTGCGCGCGGGTGCCGGTAGGTGACCTACGGAGCGATGGGACTTCAGTCCCGTCGTCGCTAATCCCCGACTGGTTGCAGGAGGTTTCGTGAACCGGAGTCCGCGTGGGCGGGTGGTGGCTTGTGTGTCAGGGGCGGTGCTCGCGATCGCGGTCACGGGCGCCGCGGCGCAGGCGCAGGGGCGGCATGCGGTGCTGGATCTCTGGAATTCAGGGAAGCCGGCGTTCGGCGTGTTCGTGCCCAACGAGAACCCGCAGCGGTTCGAGCGCGGGCAGCCGCCACCGAAGGGCATCTACACGAAGGACGGCGGGGCGAAGCTGGCCGCCAACCCGATGCTCGACTTCGTGTTCCTGAACCTCGAAGGCAGCTACGACATCGAGGCGGTGAAGGCCATCGCCGCCGGGCTCCGGTCGGGCAGCGGCCCGCGCAAGAGCCTGCTCGTGCGCATCCCCACCATCGAGCGTGACGGCGTGGAACTGACCCGGGCCCGCGTCAAGGAGGTGCTGGCGGCCGGCGCCGACGGCGTGACGCTGCCGCACATCCGGTCGGTGGACGAAGCGAAGACCGCGATCGGCTTCTTCCAGGAGGCGAAGGCCAACGTCTGGTCGCCCGCCAACCCGAACGGCACGATCATCGCGATGCTGATGGTGGAGGACCCCGGCGCCGTGGCCGTCGCCGGACAGATTGCGGACCTCAAGGGCTTCTCCGTCCTCGCCTGCGGCATCGGCAGCCTGACGCAGGCCCTGGGCGGTGACCGGGCCGCCGGGGAGGCCGGCACGCAGAAGGTGCTGGCCGAGTCGAAGCGCGCGAAGCTGCCCAACATGCTCACCGCGAGCCCGCAGGACGTCCAGCAGCGGGTCAAGGAAGGGTTCCTCGGCCTCCTCGGGCAAGGGCCGGCCGCCGACGCCATGATCACCGCTGGCCGGCAGGCCGCCGGCCGCTAGTCCCTCGTGCGCACTGTCGTCGGCACGCTCGCGCTTGCGCTGCTGGTGTGCCGGGCCGCGACGGCGGCTCAAGAGACGTCGTCGGTCGGCGCTGGGCAGGACGGTGCCCAGTCCTCAGGCGTGGCAGCCCTGGACGGGTCCGTGGCGCCACAGGCGCCCGCCAGCATCACGCGCGACGACCGGCAGCGGCCGACCGTACGGGCGATCAAGCTGACGCAGCCCCTGGTGCACGACGGTCGCCTCGACGACCTCGTGTACCTCGAGAACGAGCCCTTCGGCGACTTCATCCAGGTCGTGCCGCAGTACGGCGCCCCGGCTTCGGAGCGCACCGAGGTCTGGGTGACCTACGACGACCGGAACGTCTACGTGTCCGCGAGGGTCCACGACTCGTCGCCGCCCGAGGAGTGGGTGGCCAACGAGTACCGTCGCGACACGAACCAGCTTCGCAACAACGACCAGATCGGCGTGGGGTTCGACACGTTCTACGACCGGCGCAGCGGGTTCATGTTCTACGCGAACCCCCTCGGCGGGTTCTCCGACTATTCCGTCGTCGACGAGGGCGCACCGAACACCGACTGGAACCCGGTCTGGATCACGCGGACCGGCCGGTTCGAGGGCGGCTGGACGCTGGAGATGGCCATTCCCTTCCGGTCCATCCGGTACACCTCGGGCACGAACATGACCTGGGGCTTCCAGATGCGCCGCGCGATCCGCCGGAAGAACGAATGGGCGTACCTGAGCCCCGTGCCGCAGAACCTCGCGGGACCGATGGCGCTCAACCGTGTCTCGTCGTACGGCACGCTGGTGAGCCTGGATCTGCCGCGGGCCTCACGGAACATGGAAGTGAAACCGTACGCGCTGGCGCGGGCCACCACCGACAACCTGCGCGTGCCTCCCGTGAGCGGCGACGGCGACGGGGAGGTCGGCGGGGACTTCAAGTACGGCATCACCGCGAACCTGACGGCCGACCTTACTGTGAACACGGACTTCGCGCAGGTGGAAGTGGACGAGCAGCAGGTGAACCTGACCCGCTTCAGCCTCTTCCTCCCCGAGAAACGTGACTTCTTCCTCGAAGGCCGCGGCAACTTCGACTTCGCGCGCGGCGGAGCCGGCGGCGGCTTCAGCCAGACCGGCTCGGACACGCCGACGCTGTTCTACAGCCGGCGCATCGGCCTCAACCGCGGGCGGGTGGTGCCCATCGACGTCGGCGGGCGTCTGACGGGCAAGGCGGGCAAGTGGGGCATCGGGGCCGTGAACATCCAGGCCGACGACGAGGAGACGTCCCGCACCGAACCGACCAACTTCACGGTCCTGCGCGTCAAGCGGGACATCCTGCGCCGCAGCACGATCGGCGCGATCTACACGAACCGCACGGTCGGCGCCACCGCGGCCCTGCCCGGTCGCAACCAGGCGTACGGCGTGGACGCGGCGTTTGCGTTCTACCAGAACGTCGCGGGAGGCGCGTACTACGCCCGAACCGAGACCGAGGGCCTCGACGGCGACGACGAGAGCTACCAGGGGCGGATCGAATGGGTGCCGGATCGCTACGGCGCGCGCATCGAGCACACGAAGGTGGGCGCGGCCTTCAACCCGGAGATCGGGTTCCTGCGCCGGACGAACTTCGAGAAGACGCAGGTCTACCTGCGCTTCAGCCCCCGACCGAAGACCATCCGGTCCGTCCGGAAGTTCACCACCGAGGCGACCATCGACTACTTCGTCAACGGAAACGGGTCGGTGGAGACCCGCACCCAGTCCGGGCGTTTCAACACGGAGTTCGAGTCGAGCGACCAGCTGGCGTTCGAGGTCTCGGACAACTACGAGGCGCTGTTCGTGCCCTTCAATGTCGGCGGCGGCGTCATCATCCCGCGGGGCGGGTACAACTTCACGGACGGCACCGTCTCCTACACCCTGGGCCAGCAGCGCCGCTTCACCGGCACCGTGGCGGTGCAGGCGGGCCAGTTCTACGACGGGACGATCACGGCGCTCACCCTCAGCAGCGCGCGCTACTCGGTCCTGAAACAGTTCTCGGTGGAACCGAGTCTCTCGCTGAACCGCATCGACCTGCCGTACGGGCAGTTCACCAACGAGCTTGTCCGGGTCCGCAGCGACTACGCGTTCTCGAACCGCATGTTCGTGAGTGCCCTGGTGCAGTACGGCACGGCTGACAACACCTTCAGCAGCAACATCCGCTACCGCTGGGAGTACATCCCCGGCAGCGAGTTCTTTCTCGTGTGGACCGACGAGCGGGACACCCGGCCCAACAGCATCGGGCTGCGGAACCGGGCGTTCGTCGTCAAGCTCACCAGGCTGCTGCGATTCTAGAAGGCTTCAGGCTCCAGGCTTCAGGCTCCAGGCAAAGAGAACTTCCCTTCTCAGGGCATCTTCACCGCGGTCAGCGCCGTCGGTTTCAGCCCGGACGCGCCGAGCTTGTCGTAGAGCTGCGGCACGGCGGTGATGAGGTCGTTCACGTCCTGCACCACCTTTGTCAGGTCTTCCCGCGCCTCGGTGGCGCTTCGTAGCTGCATCGCGGTGGGCAGGGAGGTCGAGCCCATGATCTGGCCCTTGAGCTGCCCGATGCGGGCCCGCACGTTAGGGCTCTGCCCGCCAAAGCCACCGCCCCCGAAGCCGCCGCCTTGTCCCACGCCGAGCTGGCGCCGCAGATCGGCCAGTCGCTTGTTCGTCTCCTTGAGCGCCTGCTTGCCAGACGCCGGTACGCTGCCGGCCGTCTTCAGCAGGTTCTCGGCCGTTGTCAGCTGCGTGCCCAGCGTCGTCACGGCATCGGCCGCGTCGTTCGCCGTGCGCTGCAAGTGGTGCAGGGCGAGTGCGGTGTCGTGCCAGGTCTTGCGGTCGGCATCGGTCATCTGCACGGCGACGTCCCCGACGACGCGCAGGGGCTTGGTCGCCACCTCCTTGCCGCCGACGACCAGCGTCACGCGGTACTCGCCGGGCATCACGCTCGGGCCCTGCAGGCCACCGCCGCCGAACCCGCCGCCCCCGCCGCCGCCCTGGCCCTGCTGGCCGGCCGGCGCCGGCAAGGGCTCGTGCCGGAGGTCCCAGTAGACGCGGTTGATGCCAGCCGCCTGCGCGTGCCTCGTCGCCTCGCCCGAGAGCTCCCGCACCACCGTCCCCTGGGCATCGCGGATGCGCAGCGTGACGCCGTTGGCCGCGCTGGCCAGGTAGTAGCTGATCGGCGCCCCGTAGGTGGGGTTCTTCCCCCAGAAGCCCTTGTCTGCGAGGAAGCCGCGGTCGTTGCTCGGGTTGAACTGCATCGCCTGCCGCATGTCGAAGAGGTGCGCGGCCGACTTCTGCGCCTCCGCGAACTGCTGAATGGGCGTGGCGTCGTCCAGGATCCAGATGCTGCGGCCGTGCGTGGCGACGATCATGTCGTTCTCACGCGGGTGGAAGATGATCTCGTGAATCGGCACGGTCGGCAGGCCGCTCGTGAGGCGGTGCCAGCGCCCGCCGCGGTCCGGGCTCATGAAGAGGCCGAACTCGCTGCCGGCGTAGATCACGCTGGCGTTCTTCGGGTCCTCGGCGAGCGCCGTGATGGCGTGGCCCTTCGGGATGCCCTCGCCGATCGACCGGAACGTGTTCCCGCCATCCGCGCTGGCGAAGATGAACGTGCCCATGTCGTCGTTGCGGTGGTTGTCGAAGGTGGCGTACACGGTGATGGTGTCGTGCGCCGATGCGGCCAGTCGCGAGACATACGCATCCTTCGGCAGGCCGGGGAACCGGTTCGTGATGTTCGTCCACGACTTCCCATCGTCCTTCGTCATGTACACGGTGCCGTCGTCCGCGCCGGCGAAGAGCGTGCCGGCCTGGCGCGGTGACTCCACCAGCTGCACGAGGTTGCCGTAGGACTGCACGCCGTCGTGCTTGGCGAGCGTGAACTCCTTGGCGGTGACGCCCATCAGGCTGAGCGTCTCGCGGTCGGTGCTCTGCGTCAGGTCCGGGCTGATGGCGGTCCAGTTCTGGCCGCGGTCCGACGACTTGAACACCTTGTTGGCGCCGACGTAGATCGTGTCAGGGTTGTGGGCGGAGAGCACGATGGGCGTGTTCCAGTTCCAGCGCAGCGGCGGCTCGCCGCGGGCCGCGACCGGGCGGATGGACTTCCGCTCGCCCGTCAGCCGATCCACGCGGACGATGTTCCCGTCCTGCGACTCGGCGTAGACGGTGCGTCCGTCGCGCGGGTCCATCTGGGCCTCGAAGCCGTCGCCGCCCTGGATCTGGCGCCAGTCGTCGTTCCCGATGCCCGAGCGGCTGCGGACCGCGCTCGGGCCGCACCACGTGTAGTTGTCCTGCAGGCCGCCGCAGACGTGGTAGGGCGTCTGCATGTCGTAGGCCACGTGGTAGAACTGCCCGAGGTCCATGTTGGTGATGGCCTCCCAGGTGGCGCCCTTGTCGTAGCTGATGCCCACGCCGCCGTCGTTGCCGTCGATGATGTGGTTCGGGTTCGCGGGGTTGATCCACATCGCGTGGTGGTCCGAGTGCATCGCGCCGTTCTCGATGAAGGTCTTGCCGCCGTCATCGGAGATGTGGAGCTGGACGCCGAGGACGTAGACGCGGAGGTCGTTGGTCGGATCGACGCGGATCTGGCTGAAGTACATCGGCCGCGGGTTGACGCTGGACACCTTGCGCCAGGACTGGCCGGCGTTGTCCGACCGGTAGACGCCGCTCTCCTTCTCGTGCTCGATGCGGGCGTAGAGGATGTTGGGGTTGGCCCGATACACGTCCAGGCCGATGCGCCCGAGCGGCCCGGTCGGGACGCCCTCGGTCAGCTTTGTCCACGTGCGGCCGGCGTCCGACGACTTGTGGATGGCGCTGCCCGGGCCGCCGCCGTTGAAGCCCCAGGTGGCGCGGCGCCGCTGATAGGTGGCGGCGTAGAGGACCTTGTTGTTCGCCGGGTCCATCACCAGCTCGGTGGCGCCCGTGTCCTCGTTGACGAAGAGGACGTTGGTCCACGTCAGGCCGCCGTCGGTGGTCTTGAAGACGCCGCGCTCCTTGCCGGGCCCCCAGAGGCTGCCGAGCGCGGCCACGTAGACGACGTCATGATCGACAGGGTCCACGATGATGCGCGCGATGTGCCGCGAAGCGGCCAGGCCCATCAGCTTCCAGGTGCGCCCGGCGTCGGTGGACTTGTAGACGCCGTTGCCCCAGGAGCCGCTCTGGCGGTTGTTGTTCTCGCCCGAGCCCACCCAGATGGTGTTGGCGTCACCCGGCGGGATGGCGATGTCGCCGATCGAGACGACATCCTCGAGGTCGTCGAAGAGCACTTCCCAGGTGGTCCCGTTGTTCGTGGTGCGCCACAGGCCGCCCGTGGCCGCGCCCACGTAGAAGACCGCCGGGTTCGACTCGAGCACCGCGAGGTCGTCGATGCGGCCCCCCATGACCGCGGGGCCGATGTTCCTGAAGCTGAGCCCGGCGTAGGGATCCGGCGCGGGCGCGGTGGCGGTCGAGGTGGCCGGCCGGCCGGCCTGTGACTGCCCGTCGGCCGGGGCGCCACTGGCGAGGAGGAGGGCAAACAGGGCGGGCAGCAACCCCGCACGAACCGGTCGTGTGCGCATCGAGTGTCTCCTTCAGGATCGGCCGAGGCGATCGCGTCCGGCACTGTACTACGGGACAGGTGCGGGCTGGTGCGGGCAGGTGCGATCGGGTGCGGGCGGGTGCGAGGTGCGGGCGGGTGCGGGCAGGT
>Ga0268299_1001637_pt1 | contig 35869 bp, 34 predicted proteins | sample NOBtaG_FD_193484 | JGI IMG/M metagenome (GOLD analysis project Ga0268299, IMG submission 193484) | Activated sludge microbial communities from bioreactor in Nijmegen, Gelderland, Netherland - NOB reactor | ecosystem: Engineered > Bioreactor > Aerobic > Activated sludge | place: Netherlands... | reverse complement strand
GACGCGGCAGCGACTCGCGCAGCACGAGCTGGCGCGGCAGCTTGAAGCCGCCGAGCTTGCCGCGGCAGAACGCCTGCACTTCCTGCAGCAAGAGCGTCGTGCCGGGCCGCAGCACGACCACGGCCGCCACGCGTTCGCCCCACTGCGCGTCGGGCAGGCCGACGGCCGCGGCCTCGAGCACCTGCGGCAGCTGGTAGAGCACGCGCTCGACCTCGCTCGAAGCGATGTTCTCGCCACCGCTGATGATCATGTCCTTCTTGCGGTCGGTGAGGAACAGGAAGCCCTCGGCGTCGAGGTGGCCGACGTCGCCGGTGCGGAACCAGCCGCCGGCATGGAAGCTCGCCGCCGTCTTGTCCGCGTCGCGCCAATAGCCGGAAGTGACCTTCGGCCCGCGCAGGCAGATCTCGCCGGCCTCACCGGCCGGCAGCGGCCGGCCGTCGTCGTCGCAGACGCGCAGTTCCACATGAGGCAGCGCGCGCCCGGTCGAGCCGATCTTCTCGATCTCGCGGCCGGCTTCCATCAGCGTGTCGCCGGAGCAGCTTTCGGTCAGCCCGTAGCCGTCGATGTAGCGCCCGTTGGCGAACAGCGAGCGGAACTCGCGGATGCGCTCCTCGGGCGTGCGCTCACCGCCGCCGATCTGCCAGCGCAGGCTGCCCAGGTCGTAGCGCTCGCGCCCGGGCAGCGCCAACAGGCGGTTCAGCATCACCGGCGCCATCCAGGCGGCGGTGAGCTTCTCGCGCTCGATCAGCGCGAGCGTCGCCTCCGGCTCGAACTCGCGCATCACGGCGAGCAGGCCGCCCATCTGCAGCACCGCGAGCCCGGGCAGGTCGAACGCGCCCACGTGGTACAGCGGCCCGACGACGAGCAGCCGCTCGTTGCCGTGCAGGCCGAGCACGGCGATGTGGTCGAGGCACTTCCAGTGGTAGTTGGCGTAGCTGTGGATCACACCCTTGGGCCGGTCGGTGGTACCCGACGTGTACATCAGGCGGAACAGGTCGTCGGGCCGCCGCACGCAGGGCTCGGGCAAGGGCTCGGCCGCGGGGCCGATGCGGCGGCTGTCCGACTGCGCCGCCTCGTCCACGACCACCACGCCCGCGAAGTCTCCGGCCAGCGCGCGCAGCTCGTCGTCGACGAGCAGCAGCTTCACGCCCGCGTGGCCGACGATGTAGGCCACCTCGTCGGCGCCGAGCCGGTAGTTGACCGGCAGCAGCACCGCGCCGAGGTGGCTCACCGCGAGCGCAAGCTCGATGAACGCGGCGCTGTTCTTCATCAGCAGCGCGACGATGTCGCCCTCGCCGATGCCGCGCGCGCGCAGGCTGCCGGCGGTGGCGGCCAGGCGCGCGGCGAGATCGCCGTAGCCCAGTCGCTGATCGCCGTAGAGCAGTGCCGGCCGCGCCGCCTCGGCGCGCGCCCAGCGCAGCACGGCGGCACTCAGGTTCACCATCACAGGCTACCCGGCGAGTCTTCAGTAGGACCGCGGCATGCCGAGGTCGTGGTTCGCCACGTAGTTGAGGATCATCTCCTCGGACACCGGCGCGAAGCGGAACAGCCGCGCGTCGCGCCACAGCCGCTCGACGTGGAACTCGCTCGCGTAGCCCATGCCGCCCATCGTCTGCATCGCGCGCTCGGTGGCGCGCGCCACTGCCTGCGCGGCCAGCAGCTTGGCGGCGTTGGCCTCGCTGCCGTAGGGCAGGCCCATGTCGCAGTTGGTCGCGGCCTTCAGGTTGAGCAGCTTCGCTGCCTCGACCTCGACGTGGCACTGCGCGAGCGGGAACTGCAGACCCTGGTAACTGGAGACCGGCTTGTCGCCGAACACCCTGCGCTCGTTGGCGTAGCTCACGGCCAGCCGGATCGCCAGCGCGCCGGTGCCGGCGAGCGCCGCGGTGGTGACGATGCGCTCGGTGTTGAGCACGTCCAGCAGCTCGTGCCAGCCGCGGTGCACGGTGCCCACCAGCTCGTCGGCAGCGACGCGCACGTCGTCGAAGAACACGCTGCTGGAGGCCAGCGTGCGCGTGCCGACCTTGTCGATCGCGGTGTGCGTGAGCCCCTGGCGCTCGACGTCGATCATGAACATCGACAGGCCGTCGCTGCGCGACTTGCACTCCGCGAGCTTCTTCGTGCGCGCAACCACGAGCATCTTGGCCGCGTCGGGCACGCCGGTGATCCAGATCTTGCGGCCGTTGAGCCGCCAGCCGTCGCCGTCGGCCGCGGCGAAGCTGCGCAACTCGAGCGTGTTGGTGCCGGCATCGGGCTCGGTCAGCGCCATGCAGCAGTTGATCTCGCCGGAGACGATCTTCGGCAACAGCTCGGCCTTCATCGCCGGCGTGCCGAACTTCGACAGCGCCACGCCGCCGAAGATCGGGTTGATCATGAACAGCTGGCCGACGGTGGCGCCGCCGCCGCAGGCTGCCAGCGTCTCGACCACGAGCGCGAGTTCGAGCATGCCGAGCCCTGCGCCGCCCACCGCCATGGGCAGCGCCGCGCCGCACAGGCCGGCGTCGCAGACGGCGAGCCAGAACTCCTTTGGGAACTGTTTGGCCGCGTCCTGCTTGCGCCAGTACTCGGTGCCGAAACGGTCGCCCACCTTTCGGGCGGCTTCGATCATGAGGTTCTGTTCGTCGGTGAGTCTGAAGTCCATGGATGTGCTCTGTCGGCGGTGTCAGTCGAACAGCAGCCGCGTGGGGTGCGCCAGGGCATCGACCACGGCCGCCAGCAGCGCGGCGCCCTCCACGCCGTCGAGCACGCGGTGGTCCAGCGAGAGGGTCAGCACGATCTCGCGCCGCAGCGCCGGGGCGCCGGCGGCGTCGGGCCTGAAGAGCTCGCGCACGGCGCCCACGCCGAGGATCATCGACTGGCCCGGCACGATGATCGAGGCCATCGCGGCCAGGCCGTGCATGCCGGCGTTGGACACGGTGATGGCGGCGCCCGCCATCTCGTCCGCGGAGAGGCGGCCCTTGCATGCGCGCTCGACCAGCGCTCCGGCCTGCCGCGCCAGCGTGCCGACGCCCAGGCGGCCCGCGTTGCGCAGCACCGGCACGACGAGGCCGCGCTCGGTATGCACCGCGACGCCGACATCGGGTGCGTCGAGCCGCAGTGCGCCCTCCTCGCACCAGACGCGGTTGAGTTCCGGATGCGCGACGAGCGCCCGGCCGACCGCCGCGACGATGAAGTGGTTGAGCGTGAGGCGCGGCGCGGCCTCGGGATCCTTCAGCCGCTTGTGCAGGTCGAGCAGCGCCGAGACTTCCACCTCACGCGCGAGGTAGAAGTGGGGGATCTGCTGCTTGGCCGCGACGAGACGCCGCGCGACGGCGTGCCGGAGCGCGCTGAACGGCTGCACCGTGCCGCCGGGCAATGGCACGAGGGGCAGCGGCGTTGCGGGCAACACCCGCGCAGTCCCGGCGTCGGGCTGCGGCGCATACACGGGTGCCTGCACGGGCGCATGCTCGGGCGCATGCACAGGCGCATGCACAGGCGCACGCGCGGGCGCACCCGCGGGCGCATGCACGGCAGCACCGCCAGCCGCCGCCGGCATTGCCGATGCGGCCTTCTCGACGTCGCGCCCCCGCACACGCCCGCCGGGGCCCGAGCCGGCGACCGCAGCCAGATCGACGCCATGGCGGTTGGCCAGCTTGCGCGCCCACGGCGTGACCGGGCGGCGACCACCGGGCGGCGCAGCGTCGGACTGCCGCGCTTCGCTTCCCGCCCGGCGCCCGGCGGATGGCTCAGCCGCGGGCTGCCGCGCGCCGCTTCCCGCCGGTGCTGCCGCCGCGGGCGCGGCATCGAGCCCGTCGTCCCAATGCCCGATCACCGTGCCCACGGCCACCGTGTCGCCCACCTGCACCAGCGGGGCTTCCATCACGCCGTCGTGCTCCGCCGCCACCTCGCTGGCGGCCTTGTCGTTCTCGACGACGAAGACGCAGTCGCCGGCCTTGAAGCGTGCGCCGGGCGCCACCGTCCACTCGGCCAGCACGCCCTCGGTCATCGTGAGGCCGAGCTTGGGCAACAGCCAGGCGTGGCGCACGCGCTCAGGCCCCGGTGAAGTTCGCCTTGCGCTTTTCGAGGAAGGCGCGGCAGCCCTCGTGCGCGTCGCGGCTGTCGAGTACCAGGCCGATCATGGCCTGCTCATGCGCCAGCGCCTGCGGCAGCGGCATCTCGAGGCCGTCGCGCAGCGTGCGCTTGAGCAGCTTGAGCACCAGCGGCGACTTCTCGGCGATGCGCGCGGCCAGCGCGAGCGTCTCGTCGAGCAGCCCGGCTCGCGGCACCGCGCGGTTCACGAGGCCGAGCGCCACCGCCTCGGCGGCGGTGATCTGGTCGCCGGTGAACATCAGCTCCTTCGCGCGGCACAGCGGGATCTGCCGGATCAGCCGCTGCGTGCCGCCGGCGCCCGGGAACAGGCCGAGCGTGATCTCGGGCAGGCCGAGCTTCGCCTCCTCGGCCACGAGGCGGATGTCCAGCGCGAGCAGCAGCTCGGTGCCGCCGCCGAGCGCCCAGCCATTGATCGCGCCCAGCGTGGGTTTGTCGCAGCGTTCGAAGCGGCCGATCAGTTTGTGGATCACCTCGGCGAACTGCTGGTAGTGCGCCAGACCCTGGCGGCTGTCGAGGTCGGCGATGTCGCCGCCGGCGACGAACGCGCGCTCGCCCGCGCCGGTGACGACGATCGCGCGCACCGCGTCGTCGGCCTCGAACGCGGCGAGCGCCGCGTCGAGCTCGTGCATCGTCGCCACGTCGAGCGCGTTCAGCGTCTTCGGGCGGTTGATCGTCAGCAGGCCGACGGGGCCGCGCTTCTCGCTCAGGATGTTGGACATGGCGTTCGCTTCCGCGGGTTCATTCGAGGGTGCGCCGCAGCGCGGCGACGATGCCGGCCGCGCCGACGTTGTAGCCCTGCTCCAGGGACTTGGCGAATGGCACCGGCATGAAGGGCGCGCCGACGCGCACCACCGGCGCGTCGAGATCGTCGAAACCCTCGTCGGCCAGCGTCGCAGCGATCTCGGCGCCGACGCCGAAGGCCTGCACCGCCTCGTGCACGACCACCGCGCGATGGGTGCGCGCGAGCGAGCCCAGCACGGTGGCGCGGTCCCACGGCTGCAGGCTGCGCAGGTCGATCACCTCGACCTCGACACCCTCGCCGGCAAGCTGGCGCGCAGCTTCGAGCGACGCGGCGACGGTGGCCCCGTAGGTCACGACGGTGGCGTCGCGGCCGGCACGCACGATGCGCGCCTTGCCGATCGCGTCGACGGCCGTGCGATCGACGAGGCCCTTGGCGCCGTACAGGCCCTTGTGCTCGACGAACACCACCGGGTCGGGGTCGCGGATCGCCGCGCGCAGCAGCGCGTAGGCATCGCCCGGCGTCGCCGCGCAGACGACCTTCAGCCCCGGCACGTGGGCGAGCCAGACTTCGAGGCACTGCGAGTGCTGCGGCCCGGCGTTGAGGCCGCCGCCGTGCGGCGTGCGCAGCACCATCGGCACGCTGCATTGGCCGCCGAACATGAAGCGCGCCTTGGCCGCCTGGTTCACAAGCGCGTCCATCGCCAGGGTGACGAAGTCCATGAACATGATCTCGACCACCGGGCGCAGCCCCGACAGCGCGGCGCCGACCGCGGCAGAGACGATCGAAGCCTCGGAGATCGGCGTGTCGATCACGCGCCGCGGGCCGAATTCGTCGAGCAGCCCGCGCGTGGCCCTGAACGAACCGCCGGGTGCGCCGATGTCCTCGCCCATCACGACGACGCGCGGGTCGTCGGCCATCGCGTCGCGCAGCGCCATCGCCACGGCGGCCATGGTCTTCATCTCGACGGCCGGCGGGGTGGCCTGGGCAACGGCGTTCATCGCGCCTCCGCGGTGTGGACCGCGGCATAGACATCCGCCAGCGCCGGCTCCCAAGCCGGCGCCGCGTCGGCGCGCGCGGCCGCGATGGCAGCCTCGATTTGCGCCGCCACCGCCTGCGCGGCCGCGTCCAGCGTGGTGGGCGGCATGCCCGCGGCCGCGAGCGCGGCGCGCGCACGGTCGAGCGGATCGCCCTTCGCGCCGGGGTCGAGTTCGTCGGCGCTGCGGTACTTCTGCGGGTCGCCCTCGAAGTGGCCGCGCACGCGGTGCGTCATGCACTCGAGCACGCGCGGTCCGCCATCGCCGCGAATGGCCGCGACGGCGCGCGCCGCGGCGTCGGCCACCTCGAGCGCATCGTTGCCGTCGACGCGCTCGTGGGCGATGCCGAACGCCGCCGCGAGACCTTCGAGCCGCGCGGCGAACTGGCGCGCGGTGGGCGAGAACTCGCTCCAGCCGTTGTTCTCGCACACCAGCAGCAAGGGCGACTTCCACAGCGCGGCCATGTTCAGCGTCTCGTGTAGCACGCCTTCGGCCATGGCGCCGTCGCCGAAGAACACGACCGCCAGGCCATCGGTGCCGAGCACCGACTGCGCCATCGCGCTGCCGAGCGCGATCGGGATGCCTGCGCCGACGATGCCGTTGGCGCCCAGGATGCCCAGGCTCGTGTCTGCCACGTGCATCGAACCGCCGCGCCCACCGCAGATGCCCCCGGCGCGGCCCATCACCTCCTTGAAGAAGGGGGCGAGCGCGAGGCCGCGCGCGAGCACATGGCCGTGGCCGCGGTGCGTGGTGGCCAGCGTGTCGGCCGGCCCGAGCGCCGAAGCGACACCCGCGGCGATCGCCTCCTGGCCGATGCTGAGGTGGATGAAGCCGGGAACCTCGCCGTCGGCGAAGAGGCGCGCGAGCGCCGTCTCGGCGTGGCGCACCAGCAGCATGGTCCGGTACAGCGCGAGGAGCCGGTCGCGCTCGGCCGGCGCGATCGGCGCGATCGGCGCGCTCACCGGTCCGCGCCCGGGCTGCGCTTGGCCGGCCACTCGAAGGCGCGCGGCCGCTTGTTCAGGAACCGCGACACCGCGTCGTGGTGATACTCGGTCTTCATCACCATCGCCTGCGCGGCGGCTTCCAGCTCGGCCAGCGTGTCCTGGTCGAGGTTGAACGAGCGATTGAGGATGTTCTTCGAGATGCCGATCGCCTGCGTGGCGGCGCTGTGGAAGCGCGCCGCCATCGCGAGCGCCTCGTCGAGCAGGCTCTCTTCGGGAACGACCTCGTAGACGATGCCGAGCGACTGCGCCTCGCTGGCGTCCACCTCGCGCGCCGAGAACACGAGCTCTTTCGCCCGCTGCAGGCCGATGATGCGCGGCAGCAGGAAGTACGCGCCGAGGTCCGGCACCAGGCCGACGCAGGTGAACACCGCGCAGAAGCGCGCGCTCGGCGCGGCGAGCACGAAGTCGCTCGCCAGCGCGAGGACGAAGCCCGCGCCGTAGGCGGGGCCGTGCACCGCGGCGATGACGGGCTTCTCGAGGTTGGTCAGCTCGCGGAACCAGACGTGCAGCCGGCGGATGCGGTCGCGGTCGGCGAACACCGGGCGCTGCTCCGACGACAGCGACTTCAGGTCGCCGCCGGCGCAGAAGGCCTTGCCCGACCCGGTGATGACGACGGCGCGCACATCGGCGCTGTCGCGCGCCTCGTAGACCGCCTCGGCGATGCCCTGGCGCATCTCCAGGTCGAACGCATTGCGCAGTTCGGGCTTGTTCAGGCGGATCACGAGCGTGGCGCCGTGGCGCTCGCGCAGGACGGAGGTTGCGCTGGTCGTCATGTCTTGAAGTCCGGATGCCGCGGATGGTCCGTCACGCCGCCGCCCGACAGAGCGCGCGACACGAGCTGCGCGCGCTCGCGAAGGCTCTCGCCGAGCAGCTTGACCTTGGCGCGCGGGAGCTGTGCGGTGAAACCGGTCCCGCTGATCGCCATCACCGGCCGGCCGGACGAGTCGAGCACGGCCGAGGAGACGCTCGTCACGCCCCTGACATAACAACCGCCATCGACGCCATAGCCCCTTCGCCCGGCTTCATCGACGCTGCGCAGATAGGCCTCGAAGTCGGGAGGATCGTCCCAGCGCAGTGCGTCGAAGCGGCGGCGCAACTCCGTGCGCGGCAGGCCCGCGTGCGCCGCGATCGTGCGGCCGAGAGCGGAAACGAACATCGGAAGGCGCTGCCCGATGTTCATGTGCACACGCATCGTCGCGTCGTTATCGGCACGATCGACGAGCACCACGCGATCGTCGGAAGCGCGCTGCCAGAGGGTTGCCGTGACCTTGTGGCCGACCGCCACCGCTTCCAGATGCGGATGCACCAGGCGCGCGTACGAGGCACTCTCGAGCGCACCCTTGGCGAGTTCGACCAGCCCGAGCCCGATGCGGTAGGTCTTGGTCGACTCGTCGAACTCGACCAGTCGCTCATGCACCAGCGTCTTGAGCAGATTGAAGCAGGTGCTCGAGTTCAAGTCCAAATGACGTGCGATGCGGCTGACGCCGACCGGCGCTCCGGCGATCGAAAGGTAGCGCACGACAGCCAGTCCGCTGGCAAGCGCACCAACGACCTTTCCTGCCGTGACCGGCAAGTCATCGACGTCCGACTGCATAGGATCAGGGCCTCCAACAAAGACCTGAAGTGCTGGCTCGAAGTCGAAGGCTTCGCGCCGTTTCCGGCCATTCTCTATGAAGATGGGTCTTCTGCATAGAGAGAGTCGCGATGCCTCTGCTAAGCATTGCCGATGCCCCGCCCCGCCGCCGGGTGACTGGGTTGCGCGCCGACGCCCGATCGAGTCCGCGGCAGAGGCGCCCCCCTCGGGAAAACGCCCGATCCGCGTCGCCCCCCTCTAACTAACATCCGTTCGGCGCACCTGCTGCCGGTCCGTTTGCCGGTCCGGCGCTCGCCAGCGTGTTGTTCACATCCTCAACAACCGAACGATGGAGGCAGCAATGTCCCTACGCAACATCATCATCGGCGCGCTGGCCACGATGGCAGGCGCCGCAGCACCGGCCCAGACGTCCGTCACCCTCTATGGTCTGCTCGACGTGGCTCCGGCGAGGTTCAGCCGAACCGCCACCGCCGACGATCGCCTGTTCAAGCTGAACACCGACACCGGCAGTTCGTCTCGCTTCGGCCTGCGCGGCACCGAGGATCTTGGCGGCGGCCTGGCAGCGTTCTTCATTCTCGAGTCGCCAATCGACCCCAAGAGCGGGGCGGTTGCCGGCGGTGCCAGCTCTGGAGCCTGCAACGCGGCAGCCGGATGCGCCGCCGCGACAACGGCAGCTTTCTGGCGCCGCAACTCCTTCGTCGGGCTCAAGGGAGGGTTCGGCGAAGTGACGCTCGGCCGCAACTACACCGCGGCCGTCATCAAGCAGGCGGCCACGCTCAGCGCCACACCCTCGGGCATCAACACCGGCATGGGCCTGACCCTGTTGTCACAAGGCATCAGCAACGACTTCTGGAACAACAACCAGATCCGCTACGACAGCCCCCGGTTCGGGCCCATCGACTTCTCCGTCCACGGGGCGCTCGGCGAAGGTGTCACGGGCCGGAACGTCGGCGGCAACCTTCGGTTCATCCAGGGGCCCGCAGCCGTTTCCGTGAGCATGCAGAAGGACAAGAATCTCGCCGGCCGCGCGGTCACCTGGACCATGGCATCAGGTTCGTACGACTTCGGCAGCTTCAAGCTCCATGCCGGCGCCGACAAGGTCGACAACGGTGAAGGCGTCGTCGGGTTCGTCGACTCGACGTTGTGGACGGTCGGCGGCAGCTTCAAGGCGACACCGTTGCTGACCCTGGCGGTTCAGTACTGGACCGTGAAAGAGAAGGTCGGCACATCGACCTCCAGCAAGCTGCTCGTGCTGAACGCCGACTACGCCCTCTCAAAGAGGACGTTTCTCTACGCTCTGTTCGGCAGCGTCGACAACAAGGACCTCGGACTCGCGCCCCTGTGGGGCAACGGAAACTTCGCCGGCAGCGGCAACGTGATCGTGGCGAACGACAAGGCCAACGGGCTCGCGGTCGGCATGCGGCATTTGTTCTGACATCGATCTCCTGGGTTGCCGGCCGTTCGGCCGGAGAACCCCTTCTCGCGGCGGGAGCCAACTCCCGCCGCGCTTCTTTCCAGGGCCGGCCTGCGCTCGCGCGCCGCCGACGTGAGCGCGGTCACCGTCGGGGCATCGCGGCGGCCTCGGACGCAGAACCGATGCGGACACATCCCTCCGATCGTTCACGGGCGAACCAGAACTCCGCCTGTCCCAACCTGGCCAGGGCGCGGGCGAACAAGTAGTCGCGGCGGGTCGCATCGTTCAGCGCATTGAGGTCGACGTGGCCGTGCGGGTCACAAGGGAACGAGACGGTGTCGCGCGGGAACGCTGCAGGCCGTCGAAACCGCACCTCGAGGGCGTAATCCGATGGCTGGCCGCCCTCTCCGGCGCGGCGGCCGTGGGCCAACAGCGTCGTCATCGCGTCGCCGGTCGGAAACGGGGCAGAACCGTGCCGCCGTCGATCGGATCACACACGAGTGCCACCGGCATGTCGAAGACGACGGACATCGGGTCCGCGTCCATGAGTGAGCTGATCATGCGCGGCCCTTCCTCCAGTTCCACGAGCAGTACCGCGTAGGGCGTGTCCTGCTTGAATGCGGGCCCCGGGGCGCGGTGCACGACGCTGAACGAGTGCACCGTGCCGCGGCCGCTGGCTGGCTCGAGCACCAGTTCTTCAGCGCCGCAATGGCGGCAGATCGCTTGCGGATAGACCTGCTTGTGGCCGCACGCGCGGCAGTGCTGGAGCATCAGGCGCCCTTCCTTCAAGGCATCCCAGTAGGCCTGGGAGTCCGCGTCGGGGGTGGGCAGCGGCTTGACGTGCGCTTCGCGCGGATCGATCCGTCTCACAGCGTGGCCTCCGTGCCGAGAATGGTGGTCGCCTGCGTCGCGAAGCCCGCACCCAGGCTGTGGACGAGGCCGAGTTCGGCACCCGCCACCTGACGCTCACCGCACTGCCCGCGCAACTGCTGCACGACCTCGAGGAAGTGGAGCAGCGAGCCCGGCATGCCCGGGTGCGCGTATGACAGCAACCCTCCATGGGTGTTGCAGGGAATGCTGCCGCCGTAGGTGATCTGCCGATCATCGACGAAGCGCCCCCCCTCGCCCTTGGGGCAAAAGCCCAGATCCTCGAGCATCATGATCACCGTACCGGTGAAGCAGTCGTAGACGCCCGCGACGTCGATGTCCTTCGGCGAGCACCCGGCCATCGCGTAGGCCTTGGCACTGGACTGCACCGCACCGGTGGTCGTCAATGAAGGCATCAGGAAGATGTGCTCGTGCGTGTAGCACTCTCCCGCCCCGAGGATGAACACCGGCTTGCTCTTGAACTCGCCGACGCGATCGGCGGCGCTGACGATGAACGCCGCGGCACCGTCGGAGATCAACGAGCAGTCGAGCTTGTGGTAGGGGGTCGTGACCCAACCGGAATTCAACACGTCGTCGACCGTGATCGGCTCGGTCATCTGCGCGCCGGGCGTGCGCAAGGCGTGTTCCCGATGGATCACCGCGACACGGGCGAACTGCTCGGCGGTGGTGCCGAACTCCTTCATGTGCCGATGCGCGGTCATCGCGAAGGTGTTGGCGACCGGGATCCCGAAAGGCATCTCGTACTGCTGGTCGCGGCTCTCGGTCATCGAACGCAGCGCGAGGTCGGGCGAGAGCCCGGTCAGCAGGCTGTCGGCGCCCAGCACGAGCACGTTTTCGGCCAGCCCGCCGGCGACCGCCGCCGCAGCGATGTTGAACATCGTCGCCGCCGTCGCGCCGGACACCTGCAGCGTGTTCGAGAACGTCGGCACGATGCCGAAGTACTCGCTGAACGCCACGCTGAACCGATGGAAGGGCGCGGCGAACGCGACGCTGGTGAGCACGCCGTCGATGGCTCCGCGCTCGAGGCCCGCATCCGCAAGCGCCGCCTTCGCGGCGTCGCTTGCGAGCGCCATCACACTGCGGCCCTGGACGCGGCCGACCGCCGATCGCCCCGCCCCGCTGATCGCGGCCCGGCCGCGCAACGTGCGCGCCGCCAACTTTGACCGACTTGAAGCCATGTCGTCGAACCTCACACTCCATCGATGGCGAACTGGAGCATTCTATACCTACCAATCGTTCGTTCGACTGAGCGTTCGTTCGACTGAGCCGTTCGGCATGCGCGGCTCGGTCCGGGGTGGCCGCGCAGACACCGCCAGGATCCCTCGAGAGGCCGCGGGCGCAACCATCGTGGCGCGGAGAGTCACTCAGCACTGCGTCCAGACCATCACATGCCCGAGCTCAAAACCGCCATGCGTATCGAACCTGTCCAAAGTCCTCGCCAGGATTCGGCCTTCGCAGTCCGGCGTTGGAGAAGTGTTCGACGCGCACCTGCAACTCGTGACGCCCCCTTTCGCCGAACCTCACCCCCAACGCGATGTGGTCTCCGAAGTTCAAGCGAGTGCTGAACCGTCGATCACCACCGCGATAGCGGGGCGTCACGACGTTCAGCCCGATACCTGCCTCGAGAAACCACCCGGGCCCAAACGCCCATCGAGCCGACGGCTTCAGCCCGAGCTGAAGGCTGAAATGCGGTTCGCCGGCTTGGGCCGACGCGAGCGAGCGCCAGGCGCCCACGGTTGCCTCGATCTGCCAGGTCAGCCGGCCGGGCCACAGAGGAGGCGCATCGATCCAGGGCCACAGCACGCCCGCCGCGAAGGCTTCCGAGCGGTTGGATCGCGACCACTGCCCGAATCCGTACGCGGGACACTCCCCAGGCGTCTGCTGCGCGCCTTCTTCGGCGCCGGGCCAGAGGCACAGCGCCCGCGCACCTGGGGCACAGATCAAGGCGAGCGCAAGCAGCGCCGCTGAAATTGCGGACGACCAGCGGCACCGCGCTGCACCGATCGACATCCCATCGGCCCCATCAGGGATGGCACATGCCTGTGGCGCCGCCCACAGCTGCTTGGCGACGCGCGGACGCCCTGCGTTGCGCTACTGCACGCCACCGCCCAGGGCGCGGTACATCGCGATGCGGCTTTGCTGCTCGGCCAGCCGCGTCTGCACTTCGGCCTGGGCGGCGGCGAACAGCGACCGCTCCGCGTCCAGCAATTCCAGCGTCGTGCCCACGCCGTTGTCCACGCGAACCTGAACGAGTTGCAGGCGCGCCGCTTCCGCCTGCCTTTGCAGCTCGAGGGCGCGCAGCTGATCCATCAGCGTCGCGCGGCCTGCCAGGGCATCTGCCACGTCGCGGAATGCGGCCTGGATGGCGCGCTCGTATTGGGCCAGCGCGATGTCGCGCTGCGCCATCGCTCCTTGGACAAGGGACTCGGTCCTGCCGGCATCGAAGATGGGCATCAGCAGCTGCGCCGCGAAGCTCCAGGCGCCGTCCTTGAACAGGTCGCCGAGCTGCGTACTTGCCGTCCCCAGACTGCCGGTCAGCGAGATGCGGGGCCAATAGGCGGCCCGCGCCGCGCCGATGTTGGCGTTGGCCGCAACGAGCAAATGCTCGGCCTGCCGGACGTCCGGGCGCTGCAGCAGCACCTCGGAAGGCAGCCCCGTCGGAACCTCCGCGAAAGCCAGGGACCGGATGCGGGGCAGCGTCGTCACCGCCTGCGGCTGGCCTACCAGCAAGGTCAGCGCGTTCAGATCCAGTTCACGCTGCCGGGTGAACTGTGCCAGCGCCGCCTGGGCGGAGGCCGCGAGGGATTGCGCCTGGCGCAGGTCCAGCTCCGAGGCAGTGCCGTGCTGGTAACGCAACTGCGTCAGCTGCAGCGACTGCTCGCGCGATGTCACGGTGTTGCGGGCGATCTCGAGCAGTTCGTCGTCCGCGCACAGTGCCAGCCAGGCCTGCGCGACGGACGCCACGAGCGCGACCCGTGCGGCGCGACGCCCTTCCTCGCTGGCCGCCAGCTGCGCGGCCGCCGCGTCGCTGCCGGCGCGGATGCGGCCGAACAGATCCAGTTCCCAGGCCGGTACCGTCAACCCTGCGGTATAGGTGCCTGCGACATTGCCGTTGCTGCCGGTGCCGCGCGCGGCCGACGCGCCGGCATTCAGGGTGGGCCACAGGTCGGCGCCCCGCTGCCCCAGCACGGCCCTCGCCGCTTCGATGTTGAGAACGGCCACGCGCAGATCGCGGTTGTTCGCAAGCGCCTGCGCGATGACCTCGCGCAGCGACGGATCGGGGAAATACTCCTGCCAACCGGTGGCCGACGCTGCCTTGAGGTCGCTCGGCGGCGACGATGCCGCATTCGGGAAGGCCGGTGCCACCGGCGCCGCGGGAAGCGCCAGCGGCGGCGTCGGCGAGGCACAACCCCACAGGCCACCCACCGCTGTCGCCAGGAGACCCCATCGCCTGAATGTCGCGCCTTTCATGCCTGCTCTCCATGTCCCTTGGTCACAGGGGCCGCCGCATCGCCCAGTTCATGCGCATAGAACCTGCGCTGCCGCTCGCTGCCCTTGAACAGGCGGCGCACCACCACGAAGAACACCGGCACGAACAGCACCGACAAGGCCACCGCGCTGACCATGCCCCCCATCACACCGGTGCCGATCGAGCGCTGGCTTGCCGACCCCGCCCCGGAAGCGATGGCCAGCGGCAGCACGCCCAGGATGAACGCCATCGACGTCATCACGATCGGTCGGAAGCGCAGGTGTGCCGCTTCGAGCACGGCCTGCAGCACGCTGCGGCCTTGGGCCTGCAGGTCCTTGGCGAACTCGATGATCAGCACCGCATTCTTGGCCGACAGCCCGATGATGGTGATCAGGCCGATCTTGAAGTACACGTCGTTGGAGAAGCCCCGCCCCATCGTCGCCAGGACCACGCCGAGCACGCCGAGCGGCACGACCAGGATGACCGCCAGAGGGATCGACCAGCTCTCGTAGAGGGCAGCCAGGCACAGGAACACGGCCAGCAGCGAGAAGCCGAACAGGAACACGGCAGTGGCCCCTGCCAACCGCTCCTCGCGCGACTGGCCGGTCCACTCGAAGCCGAATCCCGGTGGCAACCGGGCCGCCAGACGCTCCATCTCGGCCATCGCCTCGCCGCTGCTGACGCCGGGCGCCGCGTCGCCGGCGATGCGCATGGTCGGGTAGCCGTTGTAGCGGATGGACTGCATGGCGCCGGTCACCCAGCGGGTGGTCGTGAAGGTGGTCAGCGGCACGGGCTGTCCCCGAGAGTTCGGGGCGGTCAGCCGCAGCAGGTCCTCCGGCTGCATGCGAGCCTGCGCGTCGGCCTGCACCACGACCCGCTGCAGGCGCTCGCCGCTCTGGAAGTCGTTCACGTAGGCCGAACCGATCGCCGTCGAGATCGTCGCATTGATCACCTCGAAGCCGACGCCCAGGGCGCTGGCCTTGTCGCGGTCGATCACCAGTTGCAGCTGCGGCGCGTCTTCGAGTCCGTCGGGTCGGACGCCGGCCAGCAGCTTGCTCTGCGAGGCCATGCCCAGCATCTGGTTGCGCGCTGCGATGAGCGCCTCACGCCCGTTGCCGCCGCGGTCCTGCAGCCGGAATGCGAATCCGGTGGCCGAACCGAGTTCGGGAATCGGCGGCGGACTGAGCGGAAAGATGAAGGCGTCCTTCACTCCCATCAGCGCCCCGAAGGTGCGGCGGGCCAGCGCCTGGGCACTCTGGGCCTCCGCCTTGCGCTCGTCCCAGTCCTTCAGGGTGACGAAGGCAATCGCTGAATTCTGGCCCTGGCCCGAGAAGTTGAAGCCGAGCACGCCGACCATGCTGCGCACCTCCGGTTGCTGGAGCACGAAGCCCTCCACCTGCTGCATCACCTGCAAGGTGCGGTTGGCGGTAGCGCCCGGCGGCAGCTGGATGTTGACGAGGATGTAGCCCTGGTCCTCGTTGGGCAGGAAGGACGTAGGCAGCCGGTAGGTCAGCCAGCCCACACCTGCCACGATCGCCACGTAGACGATCAACATGCGGCCGGTGCGGTTGAGAAGGCGCACGAGGAACCCTTCGTAGCGCTTGGCCGTGCCGGCGAAGCCCCGGTTGAACCAGCCGTAGAAGCCGGTCTTGGCGTGCGCGTGACCGGCTTCGACCTGCTTGAGCAGCGTCGCGCACAGCGCCGGCGAAAGCGACAGCGCCATGAAGGCCGAGAAGGAGATCGAGGCCACCATCACGGCCGAGAACTGCCGGTAGATGTTGCCCACCGCGCCGGTGAAGAAGGCCAGCGGCACGAACACCGAGATCAGCACCACCGTCACGCCGATGATCGCACCGGAGATCTGCCCCATGGCCTTGCGCGTGGCCTCGCGCGGGGGCAGGCCCTCTTCGCTCATGATGCGCTCGACGTTCTCGACCACGACGATGGCGTCGTCCACCACGATGCCGACCACGAGCACCATGCCGAACATGGTCAGCACGTTGATCGAGAACCCGAGCGTCAGCAGCACGCCGAAGGTGCCCAGCAGCGCCACGGGCACCACGATCGTGGGGATGACGGTAAAGCGCCAGTTCTGCAGGAACAGGAACATCACCAGGAAGACCAGCACCACCGCCTCGATCAGGGTCTCGACGACCTTGCCGATCGAGATGTCGACGAAGCGCGAGGTGTCATAGGGCACGGCGTAGCTCATGCCCTGGGGGAAGTAGCGCTTGAGTTCCTCCATGCGCGCATGCACGAGCCTGGCGGTCTCCAGCGCGTTGCCGCTCGGAGACAGCTGGATGCCGATGCCGGCGGACGGCTTGCCGTCGAGCCGCGCCGACGTGGCATAGGTCTGCGCGCCGAGCTCGATGCGCGCCACGTCGCGCAGGCGCACCGACGAGCCGTCGGTGTTGGCGCGCAGCACGATGCCGCCGAACTGCTCGATGCTCGCCAGCTGGCCCTCCACCTGCACGGTCGCCGAGATGGCCTGGTCCACCGGGTTGGGCAGGTCGCCGATCGTGCCGGAGGAGACCTGCGCGTTCTGTGCACGGATCGCGGCGTTCACGTCGTTGGCGGACAGGTTGAAGCTGCGCAGCTTCGCGGGGTCGATCCAGATGCGCATCGCGCGCTCGGTGCCGAACAGCTGCGCCGTGCCGACGCCCGGCACCCGCTGCAGTTCGGGCAGCACGTTGCGTGCCGCGTAGTCGCCGAGCGCGATCGGATCCCACTTCGGGTCGTCCGAACTGAGGATCGTGAACATCAGGAAGTTGGAGCGCGCCTTGTCGACCCGCACCCCCTGCTGGGTCACGGCCGCGGGCAGGCGCGGCGTGGCGCGCGACAGGCGGTTCTGCACGTCCACCTGCGCCAGGTCCGGATCGGTGTTCGGCGTAAAGGTCAGCGTGAGCGTGCCGGTGCCGTTGGCCTGCGCCACCGACTCCATGTAGGCCAGGCCCGGCGAGCCGTTCATCTCCTGCTCGATGACCGACAGCGTGCTGTTTTCCAGGGTCTTGGCCGACGCTCCGGGGTAGGTGGCGGTGACGACGATGGAGGGCGGCGCAACCGTGGGGTACTGTGCCACGGGCAACTGCGTGATGGACACGACACCTGCCACCACGACGAACAGCGCGATGACCCACGCGAAGATGGGCCGGTCGATGAAGAACTTGGCCATGGGCGCTGCACCCTCAGCGGCTGGCAGACGCAGCCGCCGGGGTGGCGGCGCTGGCAGGAGAGGCCGCGGCCGATGCCGGCGTGACCGGCGACCAGGGCACCGGCTTGACCGGCGCGTTCGGACGGATCTTCTGGAACCCTTCGACGATGACCTGCTCGCCGGCCGCCAAGCCCTGCGTCACGATCCACTGCTTGCCGGTGGATCCAGCCACCTTGACCGGGCGTGGTCCGGGCTTGCCTCCCTCGCCGACGACGAGCACGGTATCGCCCTGCGCCGTTCTCGTCACCGCTTGCTGAGGCAGCAGCACGGCTCCTGCGATCTCGCCCTGGACGAGTCGGGCACGCACGTACATCCCGGGCAGCAGACGGCCCGATGGATTGGGCACTTCGGCGCGCAAGGTCACCTGCTCGGTGGTCGGATCGACGCTCAGATCCGCAAACAGCAAGCGCCCCTTGTGCGGCAGTTCGCTGCCGTCGTCGAGTACCACCCGCACCGGGGTCGAGTCCGCGGGCGGCTTACCGGCGACCGACAATTGCTGCCGCAACCGATCCACCTCGACGACGGATTGGGTGGCATTGACGAACACCGGATCGATCTGCTGGATCAGCGCCATCTGCGTTGCCTCGGCCTGCGATACCAGTGCACCCTCGGTGACCAGCGCGCGCCCGATGCGCCCGGCGATCGGCGCCGTCACCGTCGCATAGCCCAGGTTCAGCTCGGCCGTACGCAGGGCGGCCCTGGCGGCAGCCACGTCGGCCTCGGCCTGAGCCTGCGCCGCCTGCGCGTTCACGAAGTCCTGCTGGCTGACCGCGTTGGCCGCACGCAGCGGCGTGTAGCGCGCCACCGTTGCGCCGGCCTGCATCAGGTTGGCCTGGGCCCTGGCCAACGCCGCCTTGGCGCTGTCTGCGGCTGCCTCGTACGGCGCGCGGTCGATCTCGAACAGCGCTTGGCCAGCCTTGACCTGAGAGCCTTCGTTGAACAGGCGCTTGTGCACGATGCCGGTGACTCGGGCCCGCACCTGCGCCACGCGCACGGGCTCGACACGACCCGGCAACTCGGCCGTCAACGGCGCCGTCTGGAGTGCCACGGCCACCACCGAGACCTCAGGTGGCGGGGGCGCGGAGGGCGCCCCCGCGGGCGGCTTTCCCGTGCTGCCTCCGCCGCATCCGACCAGTTGCAGAGCCAAGGCGACCGAAGCGCCCGATACGGTCCAACGTCTCGCACGGCCCGCTGGTTCATGGCCGCGGTGCAGGAAGTTCGCGATGGCTCGATGCATGGGGATACCTTCCGGCAACGGGTGCGCAAAGAACATACAAGCGGGAATGTATATTAATCGGTGCACTGGGCAGGCACGGCCCGGATTCACGCCGCCATGGTTCGCCGCACCAAGGAAGAAGCCCTCCAGACCCGCCAGGCGCTGCTCGATGCCGCGGAAGTCGTCTTCGACGCGCGCGGCGTCAGCGAGGCATCCTTGCAGGAGATCGCCGCGCTCGCCGGTGTGACGCGCGGCGCGGTGTACTGGCACTTTCGCGACAAGGCCGATCTGTTCAACGCATTGATGGATCGCGCCATCCTGCCCTTCGAGCAGCGCTGGCTGGACGACCGGGCGACCCCGTTGGCGCCATTGGCCGAATTGGTCGCGATCGCGGCCGACATGCTGCGCGCGACCAGCCGGGACGGAAGGCTGCAACGCGCCGTGTCGATCTCGAGCCAGAAGACGTCCTATGTCGGCGAACTGGGCGCGATCCGCGAACGACGGCTGGCAGTGCTGGCGCGAGCGCGCAAGCGCTTCGCGATGCTGCTGCGCCAAGCCCAGCGCGCGGGTGAGTTGCCGCAGGATGCCCGGCCCGCCGACGTGGCCCGTGCGCTGGTGGCCTTGATCGACGGCCTGGTCATCCACTGGCTGCTCGATGGCCGCCGCTTCAATCTGTGCAAGGTCGGGGGCGCAGCTGTGCGGCACCAGCTGGCCGGCATCTCGAAGTGTTCTGGTTGACCCTCGATCCCGCTCCGGGGCTAGACCTGGGCTAGGCTTGGCGGCCCGGCCCCGTGCAGGCCTGTGTCAAGCTTTCCGGAACGCCGCCGCGTGATCCTTGGCGAACTCGGCAAACGTGCGCGCCGGTCGCCCCGTGACCGTCTGCACCGTGTCGAGCACGCCGGCAAGGTGGCCCGGGGGCGCAAGGGCATACAGCTCGTTCATCGCATCGGCCAGCGATTCGGGCATGCCCATGCCGGTCATCGCCTGTTTGGCCTGCTGCAGCGTGATCGCGACATAGTGCACCGCTCGGCCCGCTGCCGCGCTCAGGGCTGCGGCGACCTCCGACCCGCTCAACGCCTGCGGCCCCGTCACCGGATAGGCCCGGTTCTCATGCCCCGGCATGGTGAGCGCCCGCGCGGCCACCGCGGCAATGTCGCGCGCATCGATCCAGCCGACCTTGCCTTCGCCCAGCGGCATGTAGAACTCGCCCTTGTCGCGGATGGACTGTGCGTACATGAGCAGGTTCTGCATGAAGAAGCCGGGCTGGACGAAGGTCCACGCCATGCCGGACTCCTGCACCTGCTTCTGGTTCTCTCCGTGCCAGCGGCCGATCTGCACCGGCGAATCCGGGGCCGCGCCGATGCCGGTGGACATGACGAAATGCTTGACGCCAGCGGCCTTGGCCGCCGCGATGAGCGCGGAGCGCATCCGCACCTGGTCGGGCACGAGCGGCGTGACGACGAAGACCTTGTCGACGCCGCGCAGCGCAGCGGGCAGCGTCTGCGGCTCGCGCAGGTCGCCGGCGACGGTTTCCACCCCGCGTGCGCTCAACTCGCGCGCCTTGGCAGCGTCGCGCACCAATGCCTTGAGCGGCACCTTGGACTCCCGCAGCAGCCGCACCACTTCGCTGCCGATCGTTCCTGTTCCTCCGACCACCAGAATCATCTTTCATCCCCTTTCGATTGGATGTGCGACGCACGCCGTCGCGCCGACGGCCGGCCACGGCTGCGTCCGACCGGAGGCATTCTCGGATCACCGGTTACCATGAGCAAGTAGCTACCTTGAGGTAACCACCGATGCCGCGCCAACCGCCGCCGCCCGTGTGCCCCGTCGACGCGCTGCTGCGCATGCTGATGGGGTCGTGGACCAGCTACATCCTCTGGCACCTGCGACGCGACGGACCGATGCGTTTCGGCGCGCTGCAGCGCGCCATTCCCGGCCTGTCGTCGAAGGTGCTGACGCAGCGGCTGCGCATGCTCGAGGAGCGCGGCATCGTGTATCGCGACCATGTGCCGTCGATCCCGCCGGCGGTCTCCTACGGCCTGACCGCGCAGGGCAGCGAACTCGGGGGCGTCTTCGACGCCCTCGAAGACGTCTCGAGCCGCTGGCTGTCCAGGGCGCGCCGAGCCGGCGGACCGGCGCCTGCGCCTGAGCCCGCGCGGGCACCTGGCCGCCCCGCGGCCCGCTCGCAAGCGGGCTACTCGAGGATGCGGCGCTCCTGAATGAGCGTGGACCACAGCCTGGTTTCGCGCGCGAGCCAAGCCTGTGCCTCTTCGGCGGTGGAGTTCAAGACCACGAATCCGTTGGCCTGCAGGTGATTCTGGATCTGCGCCGCCTGCATGGCCTCGCGCACCAGCTTGGCCAGCGCGGCCCGGGTTTCCGGCGGCGTGGCCGCCGGCACCGCCAGCACCACGCCACCCACTGCAGAGAAGCCCGCATGGCCCGACTCCGCGACGGTCGGCACGTCCGGCAGTTGCGGCAGGCGCTTCGCCGACGACACCGCAATGGGCACCAGCCTGCCGGCACGCACGTGAGGCAAGACGTTGCCGGCGATGATGAAGGCCGCATCGACCTGCCCGCCGATCACCGCGTTGATCGCGGGCGCGCCACCGGCAAAGGGCACATGCGTGAGCTTCATCCCCGGCACCACGCTGCCGAGGTAGCCGGTGGCCAGGTGGCTGGTCGAGCCGATGCCGGCCGACGAGTAGCTGACACCGCCACCGCGCCCCTTGCGCACGAAGTCTTCCAGCGTGCGCATGCCCGTTCCGGCGTGCGTGACGAGCACCGCCGCCTGTTCGCCGAGCAGCGAAATGGGCACTAGATCCGAAGGCTCGTAGCGCATCGCGGCCTTGAACAGCAGCGGATTGACCGTGGCATAGGCCTCGGAGGTGATGAGCATCGTCTTGCCGTCGGCCGGCGCCCGTGCCGCAGCGGCGGTGCCGATGCTGCCGTTGGCGCCGACGATGTTTTCGACGACGACCGTGTGGCCCGTCTGCTCGCGCAGCTTGTCGGCGATCATGCGCGCCAGCACGTCGGTGGCGCCCCCGGCGGCGAAGGGCATGATGACGCGCCAGGTTTCGGCGGCGCGCGATGCAGCAGGCAGTCCGAGCCCCAGCAGGGCCGCGGCGAAGGCGAGGTGGCGTCGATTCAGATTCATCCGGTGTCTCCTTGGCGGGTGGGGTCGCGTTTCAGGCAGCCGCGGCGGCGCGCGGCAGGCGGTAGCGTTCGAAGATCTCCTGCGGGGCGTCGTGCCGCGCCATCGCCACGCCGGCTGCCGCGAGCAGCCGCGCCACGACGTCGGGCCGCTCGATTGGGTGGTTCTGCGCGTAGTCGGCATCGAGGTCGAAGAGCATGCTGCGTGCATCGAGAAAGCCGCCGTTCAGCTCGGGGCGCTCGCCTTCGCGCAGGGCCGGGATGCGCAACGGCCGCACGCCCTGGGTGAAGTCGAAGGCGCGGCCGAGCGTCGCGCCCAGCAGCTGCGAGACCGGGAACATGCGGTTCATGTGCGTGGGCATCAGCGTGTACTCGTACAGCCCCTCGCCCGACAGCTCGGCCGGATAGTGGAAAAAGGTGTAGCGGCCGTCGGTGACGTTGAGGCTGCCGCCGAAGATGCCGTACAGGGCAACCTCGCGCAGCGCGCGGTCCTCGGCCAGCAGCGGCAGCAGCGAGCAGCCGGTGGTCTGCGCTTCGGGCTCCAGCCCGAAGCAGCCCAGCAGCGTCGGCGCCAGATCGATGGTCTGCGTCAGGCTCGCACAGCGCCGCCCGGCATACGCCCGCGAGGCCGGCGTGTGGATCATCAGCGGAATGTGCGCGACCTCGTTGTAGAACGGCATGCGGCACTTGCCCCACCAGTCGTGCTCCGACAGCAGGAAGCCATGGTCGGTGCTCAGCACCAGCGCGGTGTCGTCCCACATCGCGTGCCGGTCCATGTAGTCGAGCAGTTCGCCGAAGTAGTGGTCGCACATGCGCACCAATGCGCCGAAATTGGCGCGCATCTGCTCGCAGGCCAACGCGTCCTCGACCACGGCGTCGTAGCGCGGCCAGTCGAGGATCGGGTGGCTGTCGTCCACGCCGGCGGCGTCGCGGAAGCGCCTGGGCGCGAAGAAGGGCTCGTGCGGATCGAAGCACTCGATCTGCAGCAGCCACTGGTCGGCGTGGCGGTTGCGGTCGAGGAACTCGAGCCCGCCGCGGAAGCACTTGACGCAGGGGAAGTCCTCTTCGTCCTTGATGAACTCGCGGGTGATGCAATGCATCATCCGCTTGCGGTCCCCGGGAATGGTGTAGTTGCGCGGGTCGTACATCTTCCTGAAGCGTTCGATCGGCGGCTGGACCATCGCCTTCCACTTGTCGTTCTCCTGGCCGCGGATGAAGTCCCACGAGTCGTAGCGTTGGTGATAGGTCGCGCCACCGTCCTCGAAGTAGTGGAAGTGGTCGCTGACCAGATGGGTGTAAACACCCGCCGCCCCGAGCCGCGCGAAGCACGAGCGGTCGAACGGTTCGAGCGGCCCCCAGCCGCGGTGCAGGAAGTTGTAGCGGCCGGTGTGCATCTCGCGCCGCGCCGGCATGCACGGCAGGCTGCCGGCCCAGTGGTTGTCGAACACCACCGCGCGCCGCGCGAAGCGGTCGAAGTTCGGCGTCGGCACCCAGCGGCTGCCGTACGCACCCAGCGCGTTGCGCACGAGCGAGTCGAACAGAACGAAGATGAGCTTCATGGTGCCGCGCAGTCTAGGCAGCCGCACCGATCACCGAAAGCGCCAGAATCTCATCGGTCGATAACCCACGGGAGTCCCCCTTTGCGCCTGCTCTACTCGCGCCACCTCGAGCACTTCCTTGCGGTGTGCCAGGCGCGCAGCCTGCGCAAGGCCGCCCAGGGCTGCGGGGTGACTCAGCCGGCCCTGAGCAAGAGCATCCGCGTGCTCGAGACGGCACTGTCGGTCAGCCTGTTCGAGCGCCGCAGCGCCGGCGTGGTGCCGACGCCGGCCGGCGAGATCCTGCGGCGCCACGCCGTGCACATCGTCGACAGCGCGCGCTGCCTCGAAGCCGAGATCGGCGCGCTGCTCGGCGGCGAAGCCGGCGTGCTGCGCATCGGCGCCGGCATGGTGTGGAGCGTGACGCACCTGCCGCAGTGGCTGGCCCGCCTGCACGCGCGCTTCCCGAAGCTGCAGATCGCGACGCGAAGCGGCGTGTCGGAGCAGCTCGTTCCCCTGCTGCTCGACGGCGAGCTCGATGTCCTGGTGGCGTCGCTGTCGCGCGAGCCGCTGCCGCAGGGCTTTCGCACCGTGCGGCTGCCCGATGCCGACATGCTCGCCTACGGCCGGCGCGGCCATCCCCTGGCCCGGCGCCGCGGCGTCAGGCTCGCCGACCTGAGCGGCTGCGATTTCGTCGGCTTCGCCGACGACCCACAGTGGCACCGGCACGCCGAAGCGGCCTTTGCCGCTGCGGGCCTCGACGCACCGCGCGTGCTGCTGCACAGCTCCTCGCTCGAGACGCTGCTCGCCACCGTGGCCGCATCGGACAGTCTGGCGATCCTGCCGGCCTCGCTCGGCGAGCGCGCTGCGGCCGCCGGGCTGACCCCGGTGCGCCTGCCGGCGCCGGTGTGGCGCATCGGCATGGGGATCAGCCACCGCGAGCACAGCGCCGAGCTGGCACCGCTGCGCGAGCTGGTGGCGATGGCCTGCGAGCCGGCGCGGGCCGCCATGCGGACAGCGGGCGCGCGCGGCACGGCGCGGGGTCAGCGCGGGCGCTGAAGGCCGATGCGGCCGAAGGCCTCGGCCGGCGCGTCCAGCTGCGCCAGCTTGTCGGCCAGCGTGCGCAGCAGGCGCTGCTCGACCTGCTCATCGGCGATCGGCTGCAGCTGCCCCGGGTCGGCCTGGAGATCGAACAGCACGGTGGTGCAGTCCTCGTAGGTGCCCATCGCCGCGACCTGCCCGTCCGCAAGCCGACGCGCCGGGATCCTGAGCACCGGGATCTCCTGCGTGAAGCCGAACGGCGGCACGAGCTGCGCCTGCCTCAAGGTGGCCGCCGAGAAGAAGCTGCGCAGGTGCGTGGGCATCAGGGTGTATTCGTACAGCTCCTGCTTGCGCATGTCCGGCGGATAGCGGAAGTAGGTGTAGCGGCCATCGGTGATGTTGGTGGCCGCACCGAACATGCCGTACAGCACGGCGTCGTGGTGCACCGTGCCGCCTTCGAGCAGGTGGCGCAGCGGCCGCCCGAGCACCGTGGCCGGCGGCCGCACGCCGTGGAAATCCAGCAGCGTGGGCATCAGGTCGGTGGTCTGCGTCAGCGCCGCCACACGCGTGCCGCCGCGGTGTGCATGGTCCGGGTGGTAGACGATGAGCGGCAGGTGCGCGATCTCGTTGAACATCGGGCAACGGTTCTTGGCCCACCAGTCGTGCTCGCCGAGCAGGAAGCCGTGGTCGGTGGTCAGCACCAGCGCGGTGTCGCGCCACAGGTCGTGCGCGTCGAAGTAGTCGAGCAGCCGCCCGAGGTAGGCGTCGCACATCGTCACCAGGGCCGCGTAGTTGGCGCGCAACTCGGCCACCTCGTGCGGCGACTCGCGCACCCGCGCGTACAGCGGCCAGTCGAGCACCGGGCCGCGGTAGTCGGTGGGGTAGCGCTCGCGGTAGGGCGCCGGCGCCGTGAACGGTTCGTGCGGGTCGAAGCATTCCAGGTGCAGCAGCCAGCCGTCGTGCCGGCGGTTGCGGTCCAGGAACTCGAAAGCCGAGCGAAAGCAGCCGGCGACCGGGTAGTCCTGCTCGTCGCGGATGAACTCGCGGTTGACGAGGTTGGGCAGGTAGCGCCGGTCCTCGTCGAAGCGGGTCTGGATCGCGTGGTACATCTCGCGGAAGCGTTCGATGGGCGGCTTGACCATCGCCTTCCACTGGTCGGACTCCTGGCCGCGGATGAAGTCGAAGCTGTTGTACTGGGTGTGGTAGGTGGCCCCGCCTTCCTCGAAGTAGTGGTAGTGGTCGGAGACGAGATGCGTGTACACGCCGCCCTGGCGCAGGAGGGCGGCCACCGAGGCATCGAAGGGCTCCAGCGGCCCCCATGATCGATGCAGGAACGACAGGCGGCCGGTGTGCAGGTCGCGCCGCGCCGGCATGCACGGCAGGCTGCCGGCGAAGTGGCGGTCGAAACAGACCGCACGCTCGGCCAGGCGGCGCGAGTTCGGACTCGCGATCTCGAGGCCACCGAAGGCCTCGAGTGCCAGGTAGTTCAGCGAATCGAACAGGAGGAAGACGGTCTTCATGGGCTTGGTACTCGTCAAGGGTACAGCGCGCGCTCGGACTGAGGATCGAACCAGTGCAGCGTTGCGGGATCGACGGCCAGTTCCAGTGCATCACCCTCGCTCGGCAGGCTGCGTCCGTGCAGGCGGGCGGTCAGCTCGAGCGGGCCCGCGCCGAGCGTGACGATGCACTCGCTGCCCATCGGCTCCACCACCTTGGCCGCGGCCGTGAGGCGCGGCCAGTGGACTGGGGCCCCGGCCGCCGGCCGCAGGTCGTCCGGGCGGATGCCGAGCACGGCACGCTGCAGCGAGCGCGCCGGCGCAGGGGCGAGCTCGGCAGCCATCCGCAGCGTGTCATCGCCGAGCGTGAACGCACCGTCGTGCCGCTCCACCGCACGCAGGTTCATCGCCGGCGAGCCGATGAAGCCGGCCACGAACAGATTGGCCGGCCGTTCGAACACTTCGGCTGGCGAACCCGCCTGTTCGATGCGCCCGGTGCGCATCACAACGATGATGTCGGCCAGCGTCATCGCTTCGACCTGATCGTGTGTGACGTACACCAGCGTGCGCCCGTTGCGTCGGTGCAGCTTCTTGATCTCCACGCGCATCGATGCCCGCAACTGTGCGTCCAGGTTGGACAACGGTTCGTCGAACAGGAACGCCTGCGGCTGGCGCACCATGGCCCGCCCCATCGCGACGCGCTGCCGTTGCCCGCCGGAGAGCTGCGCCGGCTTGCGCTCGAGCAGTGCGGTCAGCTCGAGCACGCGCGCCGCTTCGTCCACGCGCTCGGCGATCTGCCCCGGCGGCACGCGCAGGTTCTCCAGGCCGAAAGCCAGGTTGCGCCGCACCGTCATGTGCGGATAGAGGGAATAGTTCTGGAACACCATCGCCACGTCGCGCTCGGCGGGGCCGAGGTCGTTGACGACACGACCGTTCATCAGGACCTGGCCCGCGCTCGGCTGGTCGAGCCCGGCGACGAGCCGCAGCAGCGTCGACTTGCCGCAGCCCGATGGGCCGACGAGCACGACGAAGGCACCGTCGGCGATCTCGAGATCGATGCCGTGCAGCGTGGTCACGGCACCGAAGCGCCTGACGAGGCCGCGCAGAGCGATGGAGGACATGCAGAAAGCCCGTGTTCGGCGCGTCGGCTACTTGAGCGCGCCTTGCGTCAGGCCGCGCACGAGACTGCGCGTGGCAAGCAGCAGCAGCAGCAGCGCGGGCAGCAACGAGAGCGTGGCCGCCGCCGCCATCGCACCGTACTTCATGTCGAAGTCCTGCGCGAACTTGGCCAGCGCCACGGGCACCGTGGCGGTCTCGTTGCGGGTGAGCGCCAGCGATACCGCAAACTCGTTCCAGCTGAAGATGAACAGCAGCGCCCCGGTGGCCAGCAGCCCCGGGCGCAACAGCGGCAGCACGACGTGGGTGAAGGTCTTGACCGGTCCGCAGGCGTCCACACGCGCCGCCTCCTCCAGCTCGACCGGCACGTCGCGCAGGAAGGCACCCATCAGCCACAGCGCCATCGGCAGATTCATGACCGTGTGCGTGAGCACCAACGCGGTGTAGCTCTCGCCCAGGCCCACTTGCCGGAACAGGACGTACCATGAGCCCACCAGCGTCATCTGCGGCGTCATGTAGTACAGCATCGACCAGCCCAGCAGCGCGTGCCGCAGCCAGGCCGGCGTGTCGAGCCGATCCAGCGCGTAGGCACCCAGCGTGCCGGCGCTCAGGCACAGGGCCGTCGAGACCAGCGCCACGCCGAAGCTGTTGGCGTAGTTGCGCAGGAAGTCCGAGCCGCGCGAGAACAGCAGCTCGTCGAAGTGCACGATCGTGGGCGAGAAGACCAGGCGGCCCATCGTGATGTCGATCTCGTACTTGAACGAGGCGGCCACGATCCACACGAACGGCAGCAGCACCGCCAGCGCTGCCAGCGTCAGTGCCGCCAGTCGCGCACCGGCGGCGATGCGCATGCGCGGCCTCATGCGGGCCTCCTTGCAAGACGGGCCTGCAGGTTGAGCGCGAGCACCACGACCATGGCGATGAGCATCATCGTCACCAGGGAGACGGCGGCACCGTAGCCCGCGCGCCCCTGGACGAAGAAGGTGCGGTAGATCGAGAAGCTGATGACCTCGGTCGCGGTGCCCGGCCCGCCGCTGGTGAGCAGGTAGATCTCGTCGAAGACCTTGAAGGCCATGATGCTGCGGAACACCAGCGTCACGACGATGGTGGGCAGCATCAGCGGCAGCGTGATCCGGGTGAGTTCGCGCCACCAGGGCGTCGCATCGACTCGGGCCGCTTCGAACACCTCCGGCGGCAGCGACTGCAAGCCCGCGAGCATCAACAGGAACACGAACGGCGTCCAATGCCACACATCTACCGCGATGATGGAGGCCATCGCCAACTCGGGAGAGCCCGTCCAATCGCGTGCGCGCGCGCCGAACCAGGCCAGCACCTGGTTGATGACGCCGAAGTCGGCGTCGTACATCAGCTTCCAGATCGCGCCGATGACGATGCCCGGCATCAGGATCGGCAGCAGGAACACCATGCGCCACAGCGTCGAGCCGCGCGTCGTGCGCGACACCAGCAGCGCGAGCGTGAATCCCAGCAGCATCTGGATCGACACCGACACCGCCGCGAACCACGCGGTGTTGCGCACACCGGCGCGATACACGGCGTCATCGGCCACCCGCGCGAGGTGCTCGGCGCCCACGAAGCTCCAGTGCGAGCGGCCCGCGGCCCAGCTCACGTCGCTGACGCTCATTGCCGCGAGGTTGAGCACCGGCAGCAGCGTCAACAACACGTAGAACAGGACCAGCGGCGCCAAGCTGCCGGCCCGCCACAGGCGCAGGCTGGGCCAGCGCCGAGCCATGTCAGCGCAGATCCGGCAGGCGGCCGGTCTTCATGCCGGCGCGCGCCATCAGCGCCTCGATGTCGCGCGCCATCTGGTTCAAGGCCGCCGCGGGCTGCGCCTCGCCCACCAGCACCTTGTTCAGCTGCAGTTCCATCGCGTCGGCGATCTCCGCGGCCTGCGGCACCGGCAGCATCAGCCGTGTGTTGCCCGACGAGGCCGCCACTGCCGGCAGCAGGCGATACTTGGGATCGGGCCCCGGGTCGGCGAGCAGCACGTCCTGGCGGATCGGTACCGCTCCGGTATCGCGGTACTGTTGCTGCGTGGCCTTCTGCTGGAACCAGTCGAGGTAGCCCAACGCGGCCTTCTTGCGCTCGCTCGGCAGGTTCTTGGGCACAGCGGCGATCCAGTGCCCGAGCGTCGTCACCACCTTGCCCGAAGGCCCGGCCGGCAACGGCGCCACGTTCACCTTGCCCACCACCGCCGAGCGCTGCGGGTCGTCCATCTGCGGCCAGGCCGCAGCGACCAGCACCGCCTGCGCCAGCTTGCCGCCGGTGAGCAGCTGGATCAGCCGCGCCTGCGTCAGGCTGCCCACGCCGGCCGGGCCGGCCTCCTTGGCGAGCTGCTGCACGAACTGCAGCGCCTTCAGCGCCTCGGGGCTGTTGATCACAACGGTGCAGTCGCCGCCGGCGGCATTGCGGAAGATGTCGCCGCCGAAGCTGGCCAGCAGCGGATAGAAGTCGTAGCTCGCCTCGAAGAAGCCGCGGTTACCGCGCAGGCCGAAGCCGGCCACGTCCGGGCCGTGCAGTGCGCGGGCGTTGGCCGCCAGTTCGTCCCAGGTCCGAGGCACCTTCAGGCCCTTGGCCGCGTACAGGTCGGCGCGGTAGTACAGCAGCTGGATGTTGCCGTTAACCGGCACCGCCATCACCTCCCCCTTGGCATCGAACACCTTGCGCACGGCGTCCCAACGCAGCGTGTTGTCGTAGGCGATGACTTCGGGCTGCAGCTTGAAGCGCGGGTCGATCTTCGCCAGCGGCTCAAGAAAGCCACCAGCATAGAACTCCGGGATGAACTGGGAGTTGATGCAGATCAGATCGAAGGGCGATTGCCCCGAGCGCACCGCGTTGCGCGTCTTCTCGAGCAGGCCGGTGAACGGGCTCACGTCGAACGCCACCTTGGCCGCATGGATGCGCTCGAACACGGTGGTCAGCCGCTCGAAGCTCGGATACCAGGGCGCCTGCGGCACGGCGATGCGCAGCGGCTGCGCGGCGGTCTGTGCCCACAACCGCAACGGCGAGCCCGAAGCGAGGGCCGCTCCGGCAAGCAGCCAGCGGCGCCGTTGGGGTTGCGAGCGGTTCGGGCGGGTCATCGGTCGTCTCCTTGGGCTGTTGTCGCGGGGCGTTCGTCGGTCTCGGCCAAGCCGATCTCGACGCGGTAGCACCGGCTTTCGCCGGGCTCGAGATGCGGGGGGCAGGCGCTGCGCCCGCCGGCCAGGCGCTCGCTGGTGCACGGCTCGATGCACAGCAGGCCGCGGCGCGGCCGCAGGTCGTGCCACAGTTGCAGCCACGGCAGCGCGGACGCGTCGCAGGTGAACGTGATCGCGAGCCCAGGGCCATCGGGTCCGGGCGTGCGCACGGCAACGGCCGCGCCATCGGCGGGCAGGCACGACGCCTCGCCGCACGCCTGCGCCAGCGGCATCGCGAACGGACCGGCCAGCGTGCGCCCGTCGCGTACCACCCGCGTGCCCGGCCCGATCGCCGGGTGGCCGAGGTTGAAGTGGTACAGCAACTCGTGCGCCTGGCTCTGCGGCCCCTCGTTGGTGACGCGGTCTTCCAGGCGCAGCGTGCTGCCGCCGATCGGCACGTGCACACGGCGGCGCAGCAGCAGCGATTCGCCGCCGAGGCGGTACTGCACGGTCTCGGCGACGACCTCGATGACCGGCTCGTCGCGATCCCAGTGCTCACCAGCGGCCAGCACACGCGCCGGCGCGCAGCCCAGGCGGCCGTGCAGCGGCTCGATCGCGTCGCCCCGGCGGATGCGGTCGAGCCCGCAGGTCGTGAGGAAACCCGACAGCAGGCGTTGCAAGCCGTGCCCGACGTCGCGATCAGGCGCCGACAGTGCCGGGTGCGCATAGCCCGGCGGGGCCTGCCACGCCACGGGCCGGCCGCGGAACCACAGCGGCCCGATGTCCAGGCAGCGCCCCGCGAGCAGCCACAGATCCAGGCCACCGCCGCTGCTGAGGGCGAGCACCGGCACGCCGCGCTCGGGCCCATCGTCGAGCACCAACCGGCGCACGCCCGCGAACTGCCGCAGATCGCCGACGAGCGGGCGCAGGGCAGCAGCGCGGGGAGACGGCATCGTTCGATCGGGCGGAGTCGGGCACCGAACGGTAGGTACAGTACCCTATACCCGCAACTTGTACCCAGTCGAATGGACGCACGCGCCCTCGAGGCCCTGCTGCGCGACCGTGTGGCCGCCGCTGAGCACGGCGAGCGCCTGCCCACCGTGCGGACGATGATGCGCGAGTACCGGGTCGGGCAGGCAACGATCCAGGCCGCCCTCGCCCGCCTTGCGCGACAAGGGCTGCTGCAACTTCAGGTCGGCCGCGGCACCTTCGTGCAAAGGCCGGTGCCGCGCGCACGCGCGGGATTCGACGGCGCGCGTGTGCTGCTGCTCTCGCCGCGCCGGCAGACCGAACGCAGCTACGCCGTCGCGCGGCGACTGCAGGCCGAGTTCGCCGCGCGGGGTGCGCGCTGCGTGCAGATCATCTACGAGCGCATCGACGAAGCGCTGGGACTGCTCGACCCCGACCGCCGTTTCGACGCGTGCGTGCTCCAGTCGTACTTCGACCCGCTTCCCCTGCGCCTGATCGCGTTCCTGCGCGAACGCACGGGCGCCCTGTGCGTCGACGGCGCACGCCTGGCCGGTGTCGATGTCGACGCCGTCGCCTCCGACTGGCGCGGCGCGATCGACCTGGCGATGGAACGCCTGCGAGCGGCAGGCCACCAGCGCATCGGGCTCGTGGCTTGGCCCGGTGCGGTACCGCCCCTTCAGGGCGTGCGACAGCACTTCGCGAGCCTTCGCCGATGCCTGGACGGCAGCCCGCAGACGATGCCGACCGTCGAACTGGAGTCCGCGCCCCAGCCCGGTCACGCAGTACGCGCCGAGATGGCTGCCGCGTTGAAGCGAATCGTCATGCCTCGCGCGGGCGGCCCCACGGCGCTGCTGATCTGGGGCGGCGGGGCACATGCGGGGGAACTGCGGCACGCCCTGAAGACGGCCGGCCGCGGGCCTCGCAGCGCGAGCAGCGTGCTGCTTCTGTGCCATGTCGATCGCCCGGAAGAGCACGGCGACCACTTTGCCTGCGCCGGGTCGGTCAGCGCACAAGCGGCCGACGAGATCGTTGGACTCATCGCCTGGCGCTTCGAGCATCCGGCTGCCGAGCCGCGCACCGTGTTGCTGCCCAGTCGCTTCGATGGCCGCGCGAGCCTGGATCGTGTGCGCCTCGGCGCGCCGGGCTGATGCGCCAGCGCAGCGTCAGCCCGCCGCCAGCGCCGAGCGCACCCGTCGCAGCGTGCCGGCGAAGAACGCAGCGCCGATGGCCAACAGCGCCAGCAGCGTCGGCCACACCATCACGATCCCCGCGCCGCGGTAGAGGATGGCCTGGGCCAGGCTCACGAAGTGCGTCGTCGGCGCCGCCAGCATGAAGTGGCGCAGCAGTTCGGTCCAGAGATCTTGGCGTACAGGCCGTGGAAGACCTGCTCGAACAGTTGCCTGGGCCGATGCGCGTTGCCGTAGGCCAGCGACGAGCGCGCCGGCGCCTGCATGGCCAGGTGCGCCAGCTTGCCCTCGCAGCTCTCCAAGCCGCCTTCGATCTCGCACGACGAATGCGCGCGACCGATTTGGCAAAACATCATGGCCACTGACCTTGCCCCTGTCTGACGTAGTCCATAGCCACTCGGTTACGCGGCTTTCTTGACCTGGCCCGCGTGCCAGTTGGCTTCGAACTTCATGGGGCTGACATAGCCCAGCGTGGAGTGCAGTCGTCGGTGGTTGTAGAACGTCAACCAGTCGATGATCTTGGAGTTGGAGTCCACTCCAGCGTGTACTTCGCCCTGTGGCGCTTGCCGTTTTGCTTGCTCATCTCTCGTTCTCCATCTCTGTGATTTCATCATCAGCCATGAAGTACGCTTTTCAGGGGCAAGGTCACTGTCAAGACTTGACTGATTTGAGAGACCAAGGCACTGGTTACGACACGCAGGCTTGGCTGCCGAAGAGCCTGGTCATCGTCAACGAGGCCGGCTTCGACGCGCTCGACGCGCCGAGCAAGGCCGCTGTGCTGAAGGCCGCCGCCGACGCCGAGGTGCGCGGCGTCGCCGCGAGCAAGAAGGCCAACGGCGACAGCCTCGACAGGCTCAAGGCCGGGGGCATGCAGATCCTGCCGCCCCCGGCGGCACTGAAGGGCGACATGCAGAAGGTGGGCCAGGCCATGCTCAAGGAATGGCTGGACAAGGCCGGCCCCGAAGGCAAGCCGCTCGTCGATGCCTTCATGAAACGAGCAGTGCAAGGCGAACCTGAGCAGAGCGGCGCCGGCGCACGGCCGGCCCGCCGCCCTCATCGAAGAACTGGCGGACTTTCGCTTGCCTGATCGCGCCTTCGGGCGGCGAGCACCGTTCGTAGACTGGCCGAAGGAGCATGTCGCACCTTCGGGCCACCCTTGAACTTCGTCGAATCCTTCCACGCGTGGCGGCGCCGCCGCGCCGCCGGCACGCCCTGGCTGGGCGTCCATGCCGGCGAGTCGGCGCTGCTGGGCGCCTTGTGCGGTGGGCAGCGCGGCGGCAAGCCGCTCGTGCAGCTGCTGGAGCCGGGCACCGTCGCCGCGCAAGCCGCCACGCTGCGCCAATGGCGCCGGCGCCTGCCGCGGCAGGTGCGGGCCAACGTCGTGCTGCGCTCGGCCGAATACCGCGTCGTGCCCGTCGAGGCGCCCGACATCCCGGAACACGAGCTGCGCGATGCCGCCCGCTGGCAGGTGGCCGACCTGCTGGACTTTTCCGCCGAGGCCGCCGCCATCGACCTGCTCACCGTGCCGTCGCGCGACGCCGCGCGGCGCCAGCGCTTCGTCGTCGCCGCACCCGACGAACATGTGCGCCATTGGTTGGAGTGCTGCCGCGAAGCGCAGCTCGCGCTGGCGGCGGTGGACATCCCCGAGATGTCGATGCGCAACCTGTCGGTGCTGGCCGCCGGCGACACGGCGCACGCCTTCGTGCACGTGGGTGCACGCTCCACGCGCCTGGCGCTGGTGTGGAAGCGCGAGCTGTGCTCGTTCCGTCAGCTCGACATCTCGGGCCGCGAGCTGGACTCCGCCGCAGATCGCGACGCACTCGTCGAACGCCTGGCGCTGGAGGTGCAGCGCTCGGCCGACTCGTTCTCGCGCCAGTTCTCCGGCATCGAACTCGAAGGGCTGTGGCTGGCCAGCGCGCACGACCCCGAGGCTCTGGCCGACCAGCTCGCGCTGCATGTGGCGCAACGCGTGCAGCTCTTCGATCTCGAGCGCCATGTCGAAGTCGACGGCGAGGCGGCCGTGTTCGACCGTGCGCTCGGCCACGACCACCTGCTGGCCATTGGCGCGGCGCTCAGGCGTGAGGCCGATTAATGCAGAACGTCAACCTGCTCGATGCCAGGCGCCTGCCGCCGCAGCCACTCGTGCGCAGCGCCCAGGCGGCGGCCTGGTTCGCCGCCGCGGCGCTGGCCGTGCTGGCCCACGCCGCCTACGAACAAGCGCGCACGCAGCAGACGCTGGCCGCGCTCGGTGCCGGCGCGGCACCCGAGGCAGGCGAGGCGGCCGGTCAAGCCGGCAGCGGCGAGCCGGCGCCCGCAGTGCCCCAGGCATTGCTCGACCTGCGCGCGCGGCTGGCCGAACGCGAGGCCCTGCTCGCCACCCTGCGCGCGCAAAGCGAGCCGCCGTCGCACCCGGCGCAGACGCTGCGCGACGTGCTCACCGCGCTGCCCGAAGCCATGTGGCTGACCGAAGTGCGGCTGCAGGGTGCGCGCGAGCTGCGCATCAGCGGCGGCACGCTCGACCCCCTGGCGCTGGCGGAGTTCGCGCAGCGCCTGGGCGGCAGCGCCAGCCTGCGCGGCGTGGGCCTGCACACCGTGCAATTGCAGCCCGGCCGTGCGCAGGCACCTGGCGCCGACGCCGGCAGCGACCCCGAACCCGGCGCCGCAAGTGCGCGGCCGATGCACAGCTTCGTGCTCGCCTCCGAGGCGGGCGGCGGCGGAGAGACTCCGTGAGGGTGGCCGCGCGCGGCGAGCCCGCACCGTCTTTGCTCGGCGGCCCGACCGGCCTGGCGCGGCTGGCCGCGTTGCCGCGCTGGTGCGCACAGGCCTTCGAGCAGCTCGACCGCAAGCCGCTGCGCGAACGCGCCGCGCTGTTGGCGCTCGCTTGCGCGGCGCTGCTGGCCATCGAAGCGCTGCTCGTGCTGCCGCAAAGGGACCGGCGCTCCAGCGTGGCCGGTGCCCTGGCGGCCGAGCAGCAGGCCGCGCAGGAAGCCGAGCAGACGGATCTCGCGCAGCACCAGGCCGAGGACCAGGCGCTGCGCGAACGCCTGGCGCACGTCGAACAGCAACTGCGCCAGCGCGGCGCCGATGCCAGCCGCGGCGACACGCTCGCGGGCTGGCTGCGCCGAGCGCTGATCGACCAGCCCGTGCGCGTGGTGGCGTTGCGCGGCCTGGGCACGCAGGAACTGGAGCCGCCGGCCACAGCCACGGCGGCGGACTCAACATCCCCGCCGGCGGCAGCTGCCGCCGCGCACGCACCGGCGCTGTATCGCCACCGCTATGAGATCACGCTCGCCGGCGAGGTGAACGAGCTGCACGCCGCCGTGCAGCTTCTCGGCGAGCGCATCGCGCCTTTGCGCATCGAGCGCGTGCGCTTGTGGTCGGCCGACGGCAAGGCCGTGCAAGCCACCCTCGGTTTCGTCGTCGTGACCTCGGAGCGCACATGGATCTCGCTGTGAGGCGCGCGGCACACAACGCAAGCTGGCCGCGCACCGGCGCCTGCGCCTTGCTGCTGTGCGGCCTGCACGGCACCGCACCGGCGCTGGGCCCGCGTGCGCCGTTCACACCACCCGCGACGGCGCCC